>Ga0080004_1148752_pt1 | contig 85597 bp, 107 predicted proteins | sample WasSprMetagenome_FD_69207 | JGI IMG/M metagenome (GOLD analysis project Ga0080004, IMG submission 69207) | Sulfidic aquatic microbial communities from Washburn Spring, Yellowstone National Park, USA - WS (SPADES assembly) (version 2) | ecosystem: Environmental > Aquatic > Thermal springs > Hot...
CAGCACTTAGTTTTCTGAGTACTGGCTTCCTACCGCCGTTACTCTTAGCTGAATTCATTAAACTCTTGGCGTTTATGTATATCTCTTTAGCGTGGTGTGCTCTAAACCCTAGTCTCATCAAATCGCTGTAGAATAGTCTGTGCAACTTCTTCCAAGAGAGTTTCTCATCGATACCCCAAATCTTGTCAACCACTATTTGGACTGCATCACGGTAGAGCCTCAGAAATTCTAGGAGCTCGTCATAGCTACCCTCGGGGAGAGCCCTAACCTTAAGAGCCTCATTAACGACGGGCTCTCCACCCCTCATAGAGTAGCTCACCAGTATTGTATCTTTGTTTTCAAATCTTATGAGCTTTTCTAACACTACCCGTTACTGGTGAAAGCATGGGAGCTAGATTCATATACGCCAAATGCTCCGTGATAAAGTTCAGAGGCGGGACAGTAGTCCTATACCCACTAGCAAAGCACCAACCCCAAGTAAAACCGCTACACAGCAAGAGAGTGCATGTAATAATAATAACAGAAGAATAACATCAAAACACATAAACCAATATGAAAGCCAAAGCAGTTTCACAACAGGGCTTCAACACTAGTGAGTTACCTCACAGAGGCTGGCTGGTTTCAGCCCTGAAGGATTTCAAACATTAACGTCTTTAAATTTTAAATGATAGTGACTCGGTATTCTTACGGGGACTCCGCTGACGGCTCCCCCGCCATGAATAGCGGGGGTTCTGCACCCTCTGGGGCTTTCCATCATCTTTCAGAGCCCCTCACGGGTGCGGCATCACTTGCTCAGGCCCCGCCGCCAGCTCCGGGGAGGTGCGGGCTCATAGCCTGCTAGACTCGCCCACACCCAACACCAATATATATTGGTGCAAAAAGTATATAAGCTTTTTGGTAAATAATTTTCTTGGTGTTGGTATGGGTTTGGTGGCTGTCTTCAAAGCTAAGTTGTCGAGTCATGGTGGTGGCAGACTAATAATATATGTGCCGAAGCCCCTGCAACCGAAGCTCAGGGAGTACTATGAGGAGGGGGTTGAGTTTGTTGTCCACCTCTACACAGAGGATTGAGGAGGGCTTCAAGGTATTAACGCTTCAATACCCAATAACAGAGGATATCAAGGAATTCATAGAGGAGTACAGGGCTCTAGCATCACACCTCTACTGGTGTAAGAGGCTCGGTTTAGAGCCTACTAAAGAGGTTATTGAGAGGCTCTGGCAGAGGGTTTCTAGTTACTGGAGATGGCACTTGGTAGATCCCGAAGACCACATGTACTTATTTAAAGGAGTTGAGAGGACCCCGATGCCTTATAGAACTATCCTCAGGCTTCCGCTTGTGGACGCTCTTCACGAAAGGAAGGGAGCATATATAAAGGATGATAAGCTTGTTCTGAGGCTTGGCAAAAGAGTTAAGCTTGAAATCCCTGAGAGGGCTTTAAAGTGGTTTGAGAAGAGGCTTGCTGAGAAGCCTGATAAGAAGTATGTTAGGGTGTTTGAGAAAAACAATAAGTTGGTTATTCAGATAGTTCTCCACAAAATCAACAAGGTTGAGAAGCCTAGAGACCCGCTACTAGTTGTTGTAGATATGAATAGCACCTACGGAATAGCTGTGCATTTCTGGGATGGAAAGCTGATTAAAACCATGAAGTTCAGACCTCCGAATAGAGGGGATAGGTGGAGGAATGTTAGGGAATTGATGTCTCATAGAGACCTGCTCCACAACCAAGGTTGCTTAACGCAAAAGCAAATCAATGTGTACAGCTCTCTAACCAGGCTAACATTAAGAGGCTCCATGAAGGGGTGGATACAGCAAACAGCCTCAAAGATTGTTAAGAGGGTTAGGAGAATGGCTAAAAGACACAGGAAAGAACCCCTAGTCTTAATTGATAAACCAGACTACGACTCATTACATGGAACCTCACTCCAAAGAACGCTATACAGCATTATAATGTACTTGAAGAACTTGCTCTCGTGGTACGGTGTTTACTGGGAGGAAAAGAGGCTCTACAGCACTATATGCCCAGTCTGTGGAAGCAAACTAATAATTGAAGAAAAAACCAGGAGAGCTAGAATCATGAAGTGCACAAACTGCGACTTCAAAGAAGATAGAGACAGTATTCCATTATACTGGGCAATAAAACACCTCCCACCTTAAAAAGGAGAGGCATCCAATCGGGGTGACCTACTGAAGTTTGCGAAAGCAGTTGAAGAAGAGGTCGGGGTTAAGGTCGTTGAGGCCGCGTAGCAGTACCCTTACTTGAGATATAGGGTTATTAGAAGTCGCCGCACGTCTCTGAGAATACTACCTTGATTTCGTACTCAGCTCTCTCCACTGAGTCAGCGGCGTGAACGATGTTCTCCCTTATCGATAGTGCGTAGTCCCCTCTTATAGTGCCTGGGGACGCCTCCCTACCGTCTGTAGACCCTATTAAGTTTCTCACGACCTTAACTGCTTCATCGCCTTCAACTATCATCGCTATTATAGGTCCGGAACTCATGAACTCGATTAAGTCTTTATAGAATGGCTTACCTTTATGGACGTCGTAGAGTTGCTCAATGCATTCTATGCTAGGGTATATCATCCTCAAACGAGTTATTTTAAGACCTTTGTTCTCGATTCTTCTTATTACCTCGCCTACCAACCCTCTCCTAACTCCGTCAGGCTTGACTATCAGTATGGTTCTTTCCAGCAATCTCAAGCCCTCGAGCCCTTCCTACCCAGGAAATACTTAGACCACGGAATTCTTTTCGGGTCTCTGCCTAGCTTATAATTCTTAAAACACTTGCTGGAGCAGAAGTGGAGGAGCGTGCCATCATTCTTAACTAGCGTTAGCCCGGTACCGGGAGGTATCTCGCTACCGCAGAAAGAACACTTATCCACCCTCACCATCAGCAACCACCCTACCTCCTGGCAGTAAGCTTCCTAGCCTCCCTCTCAGTCTCCCTCAAAATTATTATGTCCCCGACGCGTACGGGACCCTTCACATTCCTCGTAAGTATCCTGCCCTTATCCCTACCCTCGAGAACTCTAACCCTAACCTGAGTAATCTCCCCAGTAACGCCTGTGCGACCTATTATCTGAAGTACCTCAGCCGGAAACCCGAACTCCTCAGTAACCTCGGTGGGTTGCTGCGTTATATCGACTTTCTTACCCTCCTCGCTCACTCCTCAACACCTTAAAGATGATTTGAAACACACTTATAAGTATTATTCCCTCGTTACTCGAAAATAACGTAGCTTTCAAAAACGTAGAAAAAGAGGTTTTGAGATTCGTGTTTTCAGTTCTTACTAGGCTCCCTTAGCTTTAAGATCTTGATAAGCTTTAGAAAGCTCCTCTATTAATTCCTTAGCCTGCCCCGGCTCCACTATAGCTACTGCCGCAGCACCTACTTGAAGTCCTGCTTCCTCACCTAATCTCTTCTTGCTGGGGACGTAAACATACGGTATTTTCTTCTCCTCACACAGCAACGGAAGGTGCATGACTACCTCAGGAGGCTCCACGTCCTCAGCTATTACCACTATCTTAGCTAAGCCTCTCTCAACGGCTTTAGTGGTCTCGTTAGCCCCCCTCCTAACCTTCCCGCCAGTCTCCCTAGCTTTCTTAACGGCTTCGTACGCTTTCTCAGCTATTTCCGGGGGTGTCTTAAACTTTATGTGAACGGGTTTACTCATCCTCATCCCCTCCGGTCGTCGTACCAGAGATTATAGGGGGCGTAAGACTTATAAGCTTTTAATAAAGCGTTAACGCGTTCCTCACTCATGCATGAACACTGCCTCAATAACGTCTTCCTTACTTAATGCTTGCTTACGTATCTTAACGAAGCCGTACCTAACTAACTGCACTTTATCCCCTTGTCTCAACTCCGTCAACGCCGGCTCACCTAAGCCGCCCACCCTCATCAACTCGAGATCTCTTGGAACCAGTATTCTTAACGCCACGTTACTGCCTGCAGGAACCCACTGTATTATGGGCATCCTAGCATCCCTCGCTTGCTTTAAGTCTCTACCCGTATACTCACCAATTAGAACGCCCTCCCCAACCTCAGCTATCCTCACATTACATAACTCCATCAACCTGAAAGCACCTATCCTCACAACCTCGTTTAAGTCGCTACGATCTATAAACACTCGTAAAGTACCTGAAGAAACGTCGAGAGATACCTCCCTACTACCCAAAGACGAGTTCTCAGGATGGTTAGATAAGACCACCCTATCAGGGCCCGGGTAATTAAGAACCCTCAGCTCCACAGGATTGAAAACCGCCATCAACCTCTTAGTATCCCTGTCTATGAGTTTCCTGTTTAAAGCAGCTATGTTATCCCAGCTTATGGAAGCATCACTCAACTTAACGCCCACGTCCAAGATTATCTCACGTATGGTCTGAGCTTCAATACCTCTATTCCTTAACGAAGCTATCGTGCCGAATCTGATGTCTGAAGGCCCCTCGAACTCCCCCGGCCTACTAGATATTAATTCCTTTATCTTAGACTTACTTAAGATGAGCCCCTCTAGGTTGAGCCTACCTAAGTTCAGCACGACAGGGTATACCCAGCCGAGGTGTTGGTACACGTATCTCTGCTTAACAGTATTAAGTGAGTGCTCCCTACCCCTAAGTATGTGGGTAACCCCCATTAAGTGGTCGTCAACCCCGGCCGCGAAGTTATACGTAGGCCAGACAACATACTTAGAACCCACCACGGGGTGTGGGTGTTTGTCAGTGTCTATGATCCTGAAAGCAACCCAATCAATCACGGAGAAATCCGGGTGATTTAAGTCTGTCTTTATCCTTAGTACGGCCTCGCCCTCACCGAAGAAGCCTGACCTCATCTTATCGAAAAGCTCTAGGTTCTTCTCCGGATCCACATCTCTGTGCGGGCACGCCGCACGCCTCGACCTAAACTCCCTGAAAACTTTCTGAGTGCATAAGTCGACGTACGCGGCACCCCTACTCAAGAGCTCTCCAGCGATCTCGTAATATAGCTCCATCCTCAGAGACTGGACGTATTCCTCCCCCCACTCAACACCCAGCCACCTTAAGTCCTCCCTAATCTGACGATAAGCTTCCGGGATAGGCGTCTTTATCCTAGGATCCGTGTCCTCAAAACGCAGTATCATGACACCATCATACATCCTCGCGTACTCGTAACTCAGTATGGCGGGCCTGGCGTTCCCTAAGTGTATGTAGAAGTCCGGGTTTGGCGCAAACCTAGTCTTAACAATTTTATACCGATCTACTTGAGGGAGTGGTGGCAACCTCTTTTTCTCTTCTTTTTCCTTCCTCTGCTCCAGCAACTCAGGAAACTCACTAATCAAGAGCTTCTTCTGCTCCTCAAAACTCAGCGAATTAACTTCCTTAACGACTTGAGAGACGTACCTAGCTAAATCCTTAGCTAAAGGCTTCAGCTCAGGATGCTCCCCCAGAACAGCACTTATGACAGGTCCTTCTACAGCTTTCCCACCATGCTCGTAAGCATTCTTGAGAGCCAGCCCCCTAACCAGCCTCTGAATCTCTGAAGGTATACGTTCCTCACTCACTACCACCACCTCCCTTCTTAATAAAAACTAAGATTTTAGAAGGCCTTGATGTAGGTACCTCATAAACTAGCACCACGAAACCCTCAACGTCGGACCTCAAGCTCCGTACCTCCCTCTTACCAGTTATGACATACCCTAACTTATCGCCACGCTTGACGCGATCCCCCTCCTTAACGCTTACGAAGACCTCACTACCGCTCAGCTCCGTGACCACTAACTCATCGCTTGAGCTAACCTCAACGCACTTACCCGTAACTTCGTCGCAGACCGAGATATCGGGTCTCTGCTGAGACAGCAAAACATTAACTAACTCGTGGCACTGAACACTCTTAACGACATCGTTTGTTTTAGTGTAGCATTTGGGCTGGCTATACGATGTCGGAGGGTCTAGGAAACTCTTACGTCCCTCTTCAGGACTCAGGCTCATTTAGTAATTCCTCGCGGTAACGAACATCGCTAAATCTCGCAGTAAGTCTTTAGCTTCTTGATCAACAGGCTTCACCCTACCTAGCGCTTCAAGACCTTCCTCAAGATATTTATCAGCTAAGCTATCAGCGAATTCCACCGCCCCGGTAGACTTAATGAGCTCGGCTAAACTACTGAGTTCCTCAACACTCGCGTCCCTCCTACCCAGAGTGCTCATCAGCTTCCTCCTACCCTCAGGCCCTAACCTGCTTAAGGCGTGAATAACTAAGATCGTCTTCTTCCCCTCCCTCAAATCACTGTAAACGGGCTTCCCTAAAACAGATTCGTCAGCAACTAAACCGAGCACGTCATCCCTTATCTGGAAAGCTATCCCAACACCCTCAGCAAACTTCTCTAAGTTAGCGATCTCGTTTTGAGGAGCGCCTGCCAGGAGAGCCCCGATAACTAAGCTTGACTTGAAGAGAGCCGCCGTCTTCTTGTAGACCATGCTCAGATACTCATCAAGCGTGACGTCCCACCTACGCTCAAACTCCATGTCTAACGCCTGACCCTCCGCGACTGTGACGGCAGCCCAGGCAAGCTCCTTAAACGCGTTAACTAACCTGTCAGCACTCACCAACCCTGAAAGCCTCCCTAAAGCCTCGAAAGCCTTAGCGAAAAGTAAGTCGCCGGCAAGTATCGCCATATCCTCACCGTAGATAGTGTGGACCGTCGGAACCCCCCTGCGGAACGCGTCTTTATCCATTATGTCGTCATGAACTAACGTGAAGTTATGCAAGATCTCGACCGAAGCCCCCGCGAGAATCCCTATACGTTCTTCAAGACCGAACATCCGAGCGCTCAAGACGAGAGCTAAAGGTCTTAACCTCTTACCGCCGGCCTTAATTAGGTGGTATGAAGCCTCGTAAAGTTCCTGAGGCCTCCCCCTAACCACCTCGTTAATCACCTTATCTACCTCGGAAGCTACGTGCTTGGCGTAGCTCATCAACTTACTGAAGTCTTTACTCACCCAACACACCCTAAGTCATAGAGTAAAACCTAAGAATTTAAACGGAAAACCCTCTGCACGCGAGCCATTCTCTTAAAATAGACGTGATTACGACGGGCTTACGTCTCAACTCGTTAAGGTCTTTACTCCCGGTCAACGCTACTAAAGCTTTAATACCGTGAATAAACGCTTGCAGAAACTCTTCTAGGTAGCCACCGTAGTAAGCCCTGAGAACAGGGGCCGCAAGACCTACTAAGTCAGCCCCAATCCTTAACGCCTTAACAGCGTCGACTGAGGATCTGATACCTCCTGAACCGATGATCACGGATTCGGGGGCAGCTCTCCTAGCTTCTATTATTGAAGCGGCTGTAGGAATCCCCCAGTCAGCCACGTTCTCAGCGATTAACTCCTTAAGTTTATCGTTTTTCTTCCGCGCCCTATACTTCTCCACGAGTACCCAATTAGTTCCCCCGGCTCCGGCCACGTCAAATATCTTGACCCCGGCCTCACTCAATTCTTTAACGACTTCGTATGAAAGACCCTGACCCACCTCCTTAATCATCAAGGGAGTGGAGAACTCTCTGGTATAGAGTCGTACCTTAGACATTAAGCCGCTGAAGTCAGGTGTTCCCTCAGGTTGAGCGACTTCCTGAGTTAGGTTTAAGTGGACGGCTAGGGCGTCAGCGTTTATCATCTCTATCAACCTACTTATCTTATCCAGGTCATATCTCACGAATTCGTGCGCCCCTATATTACCAATTACCGGGACGTTCTTGGCGTACTCTCTAACTATCCTGAAGGTCTGCTCAACCCCCGGATCCTCGACGGCAGCTCTCTGACTACCCACCCCTAAAGCAATCCCGAATTTCTCCGCGACTTCCGCGAGCTTACCGTTTATTTCCTCAGTGCCTGGAGCTCCCCCCGTCATACCAGTGATTATTAGGGGGGCTTTCAGGACTTTCTTAAGGAATAAAGTCTCTATGTTGACTATACTCAGCGGTATCTCGGAAGAGGCTTGATGAACTAAAAACACGTACTCAAACCACGTGGTGTTAGGGCCTTCCACCTTCTCCTTCAGAACCACGTCCACGTGTTCCAGCTTCCTTAAACGTGACTCGTTGTTTAAACCCATAAAACAGACCCTACTACATTCTTTCCTTTAAGAGCGTTTAATAAGTTATTCGGTATGAAGCCGTTGACTACGTAGATTGTCACATCCCTAACATCTAAAAGTAGAGACTTTCTTAGCTTACTGAACATCCCTCCAGTAACGTCGGGAACCTCCCAGAAGCTAGCTTCCTTCAACGCGTCACTTAACCGCATATTACTTAAAACTCGCGCGTCCTTATAGAGCTTAGGGTCCTTGTCGTACACGCCGTCAACGTCGGTAACGAAGATTACTTTCCTCAAGCTTAAAGACTTAGTCAGGTACCACACGATATCATCGCCTGAGAGGACTTTAGGTTCCTTGCCTGAGAGAACGACGTCGCCGTAAAGAACCGGAACCACGCCTGAATTCATGAGCCTCCTCACAACACTAAAATCGCATTCCCCGAAACCTACCCCCCAACATATTGATCTAGGCGGTATCCTGACCGCCGGTATCTCAGAAGCTAACAGAGCTTCAGTTACTAGGTGGTTAAGGAAGTCCATGTAAAAAGCTACCCTAGCAAAACACTGGGTATTCACGTAACCTATCTCTTCAACACATTCCCTCACTAACGAGTGACCGAAAGAACCGCCGCCGTGAACTAGCACGACCCCATGATCACCGCCTCCACGCAGGAACTCAGATATCTCGTCAGCAAGCCTCGACATAACGTCTGAACGTGTTGAGAAAGGCTCGCTTTTCCTCGTTATGACAGAGCCTCCCAGCTTAATCACTACACTCACTTAATAATCACCTCAGCGCTGAAAGCCTTGTCGAGATCCGGGAATATAATCACTAAACCCTCCTTCTGAGGTGGTGCGACACCGTATAGTGCATACCATAAAGCGTTATACAGTCTTAAGAGCCCCCTTAATTCCCCCGCTTCCCTCAAGTTACTGAAGATATTTATTATTACGCTACCCACTAAGTGGGTTAAGTGGTCGGCGAACGGCGGATTATCGAGAGGGTGGAGCTCCACCTCAGAAACACCTGTTATTTCAGCTATCAACGCTTTATCGAGTTCCACGTATTCCTCACCGAGCCTCCATATGTAGGGTTTCCCAACCAAGTCAGCGAGCCTCATGCCGAGAACGCTGTGCGGGAGACCTATTTTAGAGTCTATTCTCCAAGCAGCTTCAATCACGTCTCTGTCTAGCTTACCGCCCAGCAACTCAAGGATTGTGTTAGTAGCGTGTACGTACGTATACTCCCTTAAGGAATTCTCTGAAGCCCTCACCCTCAACTTCAAGAAGAACTCCATACCTAATTCCGAGGAAAGAGACTTAATGAATTCCCAGATCTTACCCTCAACAAGCCGTGGGTCAACAGAACCGGAGACCGTGATCTCTGAGGCGCTTTCCGTCATCTCAGCGCTTGTGTGTATTTCGTACGTCGTCGGGAAAAATATTATTGGGTTATGCCTCTTAGGTATGGGTATATGGAATAACGGGGCCCACACGCAGCTACTCCTAGCAAGCATCACCTCCGCACAACCTCCGAGATCCTCTGTTAGTGAAAAACGCGTGTATTACTTGAGAATCCTGATGGCTGAGTAACCAACGACTAACGACTTATCGCCTGACACATCCCCTGAGGTCCCGTATTTCAGGACTTCAGCCCCTGAAGAACCGCTTAACTTAGCGTAGTAAAGCAGAGTCATTACGGGGGCTACACCACACATCGATATGTTCTTTCTTAAAACTACGTCAAATAATCCTACGGGATCTAATGATTTTATCTTGTCTAAGACCATCTTGTCTTTCTCAACCGCTCTTTCATGAGGCTCGTAATGGGTTAAATCAGTTGAAGCTATGACTACCACGTCTCTCCCAAGCTTTGAGGAAGCTTTAAAAATGGAAGCGGCTAAGTCCTCCGAGATTTCGGGGACTTGATACATGATTGCTATAGGGACTATGCTCACGTCTTTGAAGAGATACTGTAAGAAAGGTATTTGAACCTCGATTGAGTGCTCCTCGTAGTGTGCTAGCTTGTCCGGCCTGGCGTACCGCGAGTTACTTATTATTTCCTTAGCTAGGTCTACGTCGACGTTAGCGCGTCCCAACGGGGTTTCCCAAGCCCCCTCACTCCACACCGAGACCGCTTCCCCGGCGCCCGTGTGGTTAGGCCCGAGTAACACAAACACCTCCGGTTTTCCCTCGGAAGCTAGCCTCGCGTAAGAATGTGCTGCTATAGGACCGCTGTAAATATATCCTGCGTGAGGCACCACGAAACCTATGCTCTCCTTACTCCTCACTTCCGAGACTCGGGGGATGTGTCCTGGACCGAGCTTATGTGTGAAAGCCCACTCAATCTGCTTAATTAAGGATTCTCTCCTTCCCTCATAAAAATAACCAGCTACGGCCGGCCTCCTCACACTCATTTACTTAACACCTTAGTCTCGAAAGCGTCCGGACCCACGCTTAGCTCGCCGGTTGGCGGTAAGACCCCTCTCTCCCTAAGTACTTGCCTGGTTAACAACCAGTAGATAACGGCTAGGGACTTCCTACCCTTATTATTGCCTGGAATCACTAAGTCGATGTTGCTAGTCTTGGAGTCCGTGCTGACTATCGCTACTACGGGTATCCCTATCCTGGAAGCCTCAATGAGTGCTTGCTGATCTACTCTAGGATCCGTCACGATGAGTACCTCAGGCTCTATGTAAATGCTTAAGTTAGGGTTTGTGAGCGTCCCCGGTATGAACCTGCCTACGATAGATTTACCGCCGGTCAACTCAGCGAATTTCTGGACGGGCTGGAAACCGTAAGGTCTTGCTGAGACAGCTAAGACCGCGTCTGGCCTAAAGCTAGCTATGAATTTCCCGGCTATGCGGATCCTCTCATCAATCTTCTTCACGTCTATTATGTAGGGCCCGTCAGGTCTCTGCCTGTAAACGAATTTCTCCATGTGTTTGGTGCACATGTAGGTACCTATGTGAACGCCTGCTTCCAAGTATATGTTGAGCGGAACTAGGAGCTCACTACCGGCTAACTTCTCGCGATCAACGTCCTCGCTCATGTGTTCACACCTTCCTACTATACATGACTAACTCCTCAATTAAGTCTAGGTGCGAGATAAACATTCTCCTACAGCAATACCTCTTAACACCTAGCTCGTCAAGTACTTTCCCCGGATCTTTACCGAGCTTAACGCCCTCCACGAAAGCCTCCCACTTATCCCCTATCACCGCGCCGCACGTGAAGCATCTTACCGGGATAATGACCATCCCGCATCACCTGTAAGACTTCTGCCTAAACCTCCTCGCGGAGTACCGCATCCACTTCTCCGGCTCAGTCCTCCTAGGATCCCCGGCAATCATGGGCCTAGAGTACTCGTTGAATATTCTCTTAAGTTCCTCATTACCTGTGTAACTCAGTAGAGCACGCGCTATCGCCGTCCTAACAGCGTCTGCCTGAGCCATCACGCCACCCCCTCTCACGTACACACGTATATCGACCTTATCCCAGACCTCCTTACCAGCCAGTAGCAAGGGCTCCATCATCTTCATTCTAGCAACCTCAACAGGCCATATCTCGATAGGCACGCCGTTAACCCAGACTCTCCCCTTCCCCGACTCTACGACTGCCTTAGCTATCGCTGTCTTACGCTTACCTACCGCGATGACTACCTTCGATCCCTGAAGTCTTGCCTCACTCATTTCCTCCCCCTCCACCCGAGGGCTGCCGCTATCTCGGCTACGGTGACCACCCTCCTTGATTTACGAGTAATTAACTTAACCATCTCCTTGCCCTCCAACTCCTTAGGAACGCCTACAAATACCTTCAACTTACTCAACCTGGCTCGACCCTTATTAAAGCTCTTTGGTAGCATGCCCCGTACGGTGTACTTAACTATGGAGACAGGGTTTCTGGGCCTCTTAGGAGAGCTTTTCTCAGGATTTCTTAAAGTTCTTAGGGAAAGCCAGATCTTGTAGCCTTCGATAACCCTCTGCTTCTCACCGCTAACCACGGCTTTCTCAGCGTTAACTACGTAGACCTTGTAACCTTCCTTAAGTAGTTGAGCTACCTTAGAAGCTAGCCTGCCTAATATAGCTCCCTCAGCGTCTATGATGATCTCCTTCCCTACCTCAGCATCTTCAGCGCTCATACCACCACCCTAACACCACTTCCTCTAGGATTAACTCTAACCAAGTCTTTAATACTCATTACCTGACCGCCAGCACTCCTGACCTTCTCGACAGCTTTAGGTGAGAAACTATAAGCCGCTACCACTACCTTCTTGCTTATATTACCAGCACCTAACAGCTTCCCAGGAACTACCACTACGTCGTTAGGTGAAGCCACCCTCTCCAACTTAGAAACGTTAACAGCTACCCTACTCCTAGAAGGCCTCTCCAGTATGTCAGCTACGTAATCCCATACAGGCGCTTTATACTGATTAGCTGCTTTCCTCAACTCCTTGATCAGGGTTCTTAAAGTGATGTTCGTAGGTCCCGTACGCCGCATCATCACCCACCACTCTGAGCTTTAATAGAGTCTAAGATACTTAAAAACTTATCAAGCTTCGATATGACTATCTTGAACGCTTCACGCACTATTGTCTCCGGTTTTAAAGAACCGGAGGATTCTATCGTTAAGTAGAATTCATCTTCTTTAAACCCTAACACCACCGCTTCGGCAGGGCAGGAGTTAACGCATTGCCTGCAGAGAATGCATCTCTCATCATACGTTCTTATCTTGCCGTTCTCCAGCACTAGCGCGTTCCTCGGACAAACCTCAACACACTTACCGCACAGAGTGCATAATTCTTCCTTGATCGTTAATCTCGCTGAATAAGTGACTGTGGAGACGGTTGCCGGCGACCACTTAATGTGTTCTACGCCTCTCCCCAGCCTAGCGTAAGCCTCTAAAGAGATTTCTTGATTAGGTCCGAGAACGACTATCGGTATCCCCTCATACACGGGTCTTACGTCAGGGTCTGTAACAGGTTTTAGATCACCTGAATACACTGTCTTAATCTCGCCTTCCTTAGTTGAGGCATGGAGAGATAAGACAGCATAGCACTCAACAGAGCTCTCAGAGCTTTTACCAGCACACTCCTCAGGACTCTTATACTTCCTTAAAGCTTCCTCGGAATTCAGCGGTATTAAGCCGAGCCTATGAGCTATTATCTCGTCATGAAGGACCGAAGTATTGTTGTTGAATACCACGAAATCTACGGCCATGGAAGGAACGTACTCTATGGAAGCTCTCCTAACAGCGTTTAAGAGAGCTAGTGGGACCCCCTTGAAGAGAAGCTTGAGGCGGTTACCGCTCCTCTCAACTACCTCGATTGAGTAAGACACTTTACACCCTCCTACCTCTCCTGCCGCCGGGTCTCCGCGTAGTGTCGTGTGGGATAGGGGTCACGTCCTCTATACGTCCAATAATAAATCCTGTCCTAGCTAAGGCTCTTATAGCTGCTTGAGCGCCTGGACCAGGTATTTTAGGTCCGTGACCTCCCGGACCCCTAACCTTTATGTGTATGGCGTTTATCCCCTTATCCATAGCTTTCTGAGCCGCTCTATAAGCTATCAACATCGCTACGTAAGGGGAAGGCTTCTCCCTATCAGCTCTCACCACCATACCTCCGGACATGGTAGCCACGGTCTCGGCACCGCTTAAGTCGGTTATGTGGACTATCGTGTTGTTGAATGAGCTATATATGTGAGCAACCCCCCACTTAAGCTCTCTCGAAGTAAACGCCATGGATTCTCACCTACTCATTACTCGCTACTTCCTCGAGGGATTCCTCCTTCTTAAACCTCGCAGCTACTGGCGAGCCCGGCGTGAAACCAATTAATTGTTCTTTCTCCCTATCAACCAGATAGCCCGGAGACCTCACCCTCCTACCACTGACAGATATGTGGCCGTGAACTATTAACTGCCTCGCCTCGTGGATGGTCCTAGCTAACCCCTTCCTAAAGACTATGGTCTGCAGCCTCCTCTGAAGGACATCCTCGACAGTCAGTCCCAGAATATCGTCTACAGTGCCTTCCTCCTTCTGAAGGAGTCCTAGATTGTAAAGCTTCTTAGCTAAAGCTCTTTCTCTCGCAGATCTCTCATCCGGAGGTAGTGAGAGGAGTGCTTTAGCCCTATTCCTAATATTCCTCAGGAATGTCTGAGCAAGCCATAACTCTCTCTTATTCCTTAACCCGTACTTACCCACTAACTCCATCTCCTCAATTAGCCTGTCCTTAACCCATGGGTGACCGGGTTTCTCCCACTTCTTCCTGGACTTCCTAGGATCGCCCATTAAAGACCACCCAGCGCTTCATCACTCCTTCTTCTGTTGCTGTTGCGCAGCCTTACCTTTAGTAACCCCTACCACGGGCCCTATCCTACCCGTAGTGTGGGTTCTCTGACCTCTAACCTTAAGACCTAACTGATGTCTTATACCTCTCCAACTCCTCGTCTTTATTTCCCTCTCTATATCACTCCTAGCCTCAAAAATCAGGTCAGCTGATATTAGGTGCCTATCCTCCCCTGAAGCGTAGTCTTTCCTCCTATTAAGATACCAAACAGGAATACCGTACTTTAACGGGTTGTTGATGACGTCCTCTATCCTACGTACATCAGCATCGCTTAAGTAACCTATACGGGACTGAGGGTCTAACCCGACAATCCTCGCAATAGCTAGCCCGGTATGGTACCCGATCCCCTTTATCTTAGCTAAACCATAAGGAATAAGCAAATCTCCGCTGACATCAACGCCAGCGATCCTTACTATGTGCCTGAACCTACCCTCACTCATCTCATTATTCACCGCATACCTAGATTAAAGATTGACGACAGTATATAAGTTTTTATTTAGAATCGCTCGCTACCTACAGGTAGAGTCGGTAAAGGTCTGTTCTCCTTAATTGAAGGACGGGGAGCTTCCTCCTAACCTCACTCACTAAATCTATATCCACGTCTAACTCGTAATATTTCTCCCCAACACCTAAGTCCAGTATTTGAGTTCCCCACGGATCGACCACGAGGGATCTCCCAGTATATTCATCCCCGTACTGGACTGCTACAGCAACGTAGATAGTGTTTTCGTGGGCTCTAGCCCTAGCCAGGAAAGAAAGTGTTTCCTCCTTCAACGGCCCCTTAAACCACGCGGATGGAATCACCACGAGCTCAGCACCGTTTAACGAGTAAATCCTGAAGAGTTCAGGGAACCTTATGTCGAAGCATATGGCTACGGCGATCTTAGCTTTCCCTATATCTACCACTGGTGAGACCTCTTTTCCAGGCATTATGTAATCTGATTCCCGATACCCGTAAGCGTCGAATAAGTGAGTCTTCCTGTAAGTTCCGGCTATCTCGCCGTCAGGTCTTATAATGACTGCCGTATTATAGACTTTAGGCGGTTCCGGGCTCTTCTCAAACGTCGTGATAACGAAGTATGAGGAAAACTCGCGTGCTAACCTACTGAAAAATTTGAGAAACCCGCCCTCAAGACCGCTAGCCATGGAGTAAGCTTCTTCAGGCCTCAACCTCACTATGTTGAATGGTGCGTACTCAGGTAAGATGACTATGTCTGCCGTGACTTCTTTAATCAACTTACTGATCTTAACTAAAGTCTCGCTCTCGTTAGTTAACGAGGAGAACTGCAATATACCTATCCTTAACTCACGCACGGCCATCCCCAAACTTAATACGATACCTAATTTTAAGTTCGTTGACTACAATGTATTGGTGGTATACGTGTGTAGGATCCTGGTAGGTTTTATGAGCGGGGAATTCGCGAAGAAGGAATTAAGTAATGTTGTTGAGGGCTTCATCGAATCATCTCGTAAAGACCCCTACTTAGCTGAGGTCACGAGAGGTCATAGGGAGTCGCACGACGATGGGTGGGGCCTGGCGGTAGCGGGGGTTAGGAAGGGGTTGATGACCATATTCTACGAGAAATCAGCGATCCCGATATTCAGTGATGTTTCAAGAGAGTTGTTGAGGGTCTTCGTCAGCAAGTTAAGCAGGTATGACGAGCTATACCTACTGCTCCACTCACGCGCTACCGGCACCGAGCCGTTGGGGACTAGCAACGCCCACCCTTACGAGATAGACTTCAAGTTAGGTAAGATATGGTTCATCCATAACGGTAGCATAGATAAGCTACGTGCTTCTAGGGAGGCTGGCATGGACCCGCATCTTCACGTAGACTCACGCATAGCAGCTGAGTTACTAGCTAAGTACTTAAGCTCGTGTGCCGCAAGCTGCGAGGACTTAGATCGGTGCGCAGCTACCGCGTACGAAAAGCTATATAACGAATACACGCGCGAGGGGGACGCGTTAATAACGGGTCTCTTAACCTATTGCGGGGAGAACGACGTGAGGTTGTACGCTACCTCGTTGGTGAGGGGTTATGAGACAATGGATGAAGCCAGGAAGACCTATTACACCGTCTACAGAGTCTGGGGCGACGGGTATAACGTAGTGTCTTCCTCCACATTAGTAGATCGTTACATGAGGTTAAGGGACTTCAACAAAGCAATACAACAACAGAAAGTTCTTAAGATAGGGCGTGAGTCTGTAGAGACTTTATTATCTCTTTAGAGAGGGTGTTGAACGCCTTGAGTAAGCCAACATACTACGTTCACCCAACAGCCGTGATAGAGGAGGACGTTGAGATCGGTGAGGGAACCAGAATATGGCATTTCGTGCACGTGAGGAAGGGTGCGAGGATAGGTAAGAACTGTAATATAGGTAAAGACGTCTACATAGACGCCGGGGTGAGGATAGGTAATAACGTCAAGATCCAGAACTTCGTTTCTGTTTACAGGGGCGTCACTTTAGAAGACGACGTCTTCGTAGGACCTCACGCAACATTCACCAACGACATCTACCCGAGATCTTTTAACGCTGACTGGGAGATAGTGCCCACGTTGGTTAAGAGGGGTGCGTCCATAGGGGCTAACGCGACCATAATTTGCGGGGTGACCATAGGGGAGTACGCTATGGTCGGTGCGGGAGCCGTGGTCACCAAGGATGTCCCGCCCCACGGACTCGTCGTAGGCAACCCTGCTAGGCTGGTTGGCTTCGTGTGTTACTGCGGTAAGCCGCTCAAAGAAAAAGAGAAGATGAGGGAAGACGAGAGGACGGTAATCTACAAGTGCGAGAAATGCGGTAGGGTGGTTGAGATCCCCGCAGAATTACATAAGCAAATCACGAAAACGTAGCCCGTTCTTCACGGTGTGAGTGTCGGTATTCCCAGCTTCTCTATTTTAGTGTATTTGTTATTATTGATTACTACGTTAACGGAGTCGTATATCAGTATGTTGGGATTCTTAGAGAGTCTCACAATGTCTTCCGTCGTCAACCTACTGTATTCTGTATGCTTAGTTAAGATCACGGCAGCGTCCCTGCCTTCCAGAGCTACTCGTAAGTCTTGAGTTAGCGGAACACCTAGTTGCTCGAGGGTCTCGTCCCTCGTCACTAGGGGGTCGTGTGCTATGATGTCCCTACATCCCCGAGCTTTTAATAAAGCTATGAAGTCGTGAGACGGTGAGAGCCTGGTATCGTCTGTATCCCCCCTGAAAGCAACTCCTAAAACCCCTATCCTTGAGTCGCTGATTCGTAGGCTGTGTGACCTCATGAATTTCTCAAACCTCTTAAGTGTTTCGTAAGGCATGAACTCGTTGATATTCCTGGCTAGGAGGAGGAGTCGTGGTATGAAGCCCTTCCTCGTAGACACGTTAACTACGAAATAGGGGTAGACAGGTATGCAGGGTCCTCCGACCCCGGGACCAGGTAAATGTAGGTGGCAGTAGGGTTGTGAGTTAGCTGCTTCCCTAACCTCATAGTAGTTTACCCCGATGATTTCCGACAGCATTGCTAGCTCGTTAGATAAGGCGATGTTCACGTCTCTATACACTCCCTCAGCTAGCTTAGAGAATTCAGCCGCCCTCACCGAACTCAACTTAATAACGCCCTTACTCGAGATTCTTGAGTAAAACTTGGCCGCTAGTTCGGCTGATTCCCGGTTTACCCCTGAAACTATTTTAGGGTAATTATCCTCTATGTCTTCTAACGCGTGACCCACGTATATTCTCTCAGGGCTGTACGCTAAGTAAAAGTCTTCCCCGGCTAGTAGCCCGCTAACTCTCTCAAGCACGGGCTTTAAGACTTCCTCGGTGGTGCCTGGGGGGGCGCTGGACTCAAGAATAACTAAATCACCCTCCCTCAGCCCCTCCCCGACGGATTCGCCGACCTCTATTAACGAGGTGTAGTCAACCTCCTTAGTCAGCCAATCTAGGTGTATTGGCACGGTAATCACTTTAACGCAGGCTTTATCGGAGAATTCGAGAGCTTCCGTGGTAACTCTCAGCGTTCCTTCCTCCAGACCTCTATACACCGCCTCTTCCACCTTCTTCTCCACGAACTTAAAAGAACGTGACGTGAGCTCGTTAACCTTACGTGAGTTCTTATCAACACCGTAAACTCTTAAGCCTTTCCTTAAGTAAGCTGCTGTCAAAGCAAGCCCTACGTACCCTAAGCCGTATACCAGGACCCCGCACTCACCTCTAAATACCTTGATGACAGGATCGGGAACGCTCATTACGTGACCCGATACTAAAGTCACTGCAAACATATAAATCCGCGTCACCCAATTCGTATATGAGTGGGTGAGGTAGTCGTGAGTCACGCGAGGCCTACGAGTAACTACGTAGGCAAGTACGTTAGGCTAGGTAGGATAATGCCTGACGGGAGAAGCGTTATCTTCGCTTTCGATCACGGGGTGGAACACGGTCCTAAAGACTTTACTGAGGAATCTATAGATCCCAGGAATATTCTGAGCAAGGTCGTTAAGAGCGGGGTTGACGCAATACTAGTACTACACGGGATAGCTAAGGCAACGTACGATATATGGGGTAATAAGGCGGCGCTGATATTGAAGGTTACCGGCAAGACTATGTTGAGACCTGAAGAGGGGAGATACCTTCAGAGCGTTTTCGGCAGCGTGGAGGACGCCGTAGCTATGGGTGCTGAAGCCGTTGCGGCCACCGTTTACTGGGGCAGTCAATACGAGGACGTTATGCTGAGGAATTGGTTTGCTGTGAGAGAAGCAGCTGAAAAATACGGTATGCCGTGCCTGCAGTTAGCCTATCCCAGAAACCCGCAAATGAAGAACATATACGACGTCGAGATAGTCAGGTACGGGGCTAGAGCGGCGAGCGAGAGCGGCGCTGACATGATAAAGACGTACTATACTGGTAGTAGAGAAACCTTCGCCGAGGTAGTCAAGGCCGCGGCCGGGGTGCCGGTCTTAATGAGCGGCGGTCCTAAAACTCAAGACATTAAGGAGTTCCTGGTTCAGGTTAAGAACGTGATGGACGCTGGAGCTAGTGGCGTGGTTGTGGGTAGGAACGTCTTCCAGCATAAGAACCCGGAGGGAGTGATTAAAGCCATCAAGGAGATAGTTCACGAAGGTAAGGGTCCTGACGAAGTTCTGCAATACGTGAAGTAATTACGGGCTGGGACGTATGCTCGACCTACTGTGTGTCGGCCACGCCTTAGTCGATATAAGGTTCTTAGTTAATAAGTTCCCGCTACCGGATGAGGAAGCACGGATATTCGATGAGAAGAGAGGTGTTGGGGGTTCAGCTGCTAACGTAGCTATAGGTGCGAGGAGATTAGGGCTTCAGACAGGCCTAATAGCTAAGGTAGGTCTTGATTCTTTCGGGAGGATGGTTGTCGACGAGTTGATGAGTGAGGGGGTGGATATCTCCGGGCTAAGAATATCTACCACACTCCCCACAGGCTTCTCTATAGTGGTCAGGGATTCTGAAGGCAGGATACTCATATACGGCTTTAAGGGGGCGTCGGAAGACCTAACCATCAAAGACGTTGATAAGGAGCTCCTGCAGAACACGCGCTACCTACACATAGCTAGCTTAAGACCTGACACAACGCTGGAGATCCTTAAGATGTTGGAGGGTGGGAGCAAGCCTGTAGTGTCTTGGGATCCGGGCAGGGTACTAGCTTTAAGCGGGTTGAGCAAGCTAAGACCGATAATCTCGTTAGTAGATATAGTCTCGGTCAATAAGAGGGAAATAACCTACATTACCGGGGAGGAAAACTACGTTAGAGCTGCTGAAGAATTGAGGCGCCTAGGCCCTAAGATAGTCATAGTTAAGAGGGGTGGTGAGGGGGTTTACGTTTTAAGTGATTCAGCAGTCGTGGACATACCGGCTTTCCCGCCCGAGAAAATAGTCGATACTACTGGAGCCGGGGACGCGTTCATAGCCGGTTTCTACTCAGCGCTGAAACGCGGTTACGGACTAGAAGACGCTGTTAAGTACGCGGCCTTAGTGGCCTCGGTAAAAGTGAGTAGGCTGGGTTCGCACGAGGTACCCAGGCATGAGGAGGTAGTGAAAATAGCTGAAGATCTCTATAAGCTTTCATTTAGGAAATAAAGGGTTGATCTAGTTAACGTTACTTCTTGGCGAAGGTATGAGGCGGTATGAAATCGCCGTACCTTCTCCTAGCGTTCTCAAGCCTTTCTTTCTGAGCTCTCAGAACATCGAACAAGATCTTCGGGGTGTCAGGTATCTCTGAGTATATAACCCATATCCTCTCAATCTTCGAGAGTTGCTGGGGGACCCTTAAAGTGAATTGCTTCTCATACAGGCTCTCTGGGTATTCTTTGCTTAAGTGCTTCTCAAATAGCTTTCTGAGATCCTCATACAGTGGTATGAGCCCGGTAGGGGTCTCTATCGCGTCCACGTCGCCGTGAACTCTTAGCTCCATCCACTTCAACCAGACCTTCTTATCCACCTTCTCAGCTAGGTAGTTTCCTTTCTCGTCCCTCAAGAAGTAGTTAACCCCGTAAACCTTCGGCTTAATCTTAAGTTTCTCAGCAAACCTGAGGTGAAGCTCCGTGAACTTGCCTACGGAGATGGATAGGAAGTCTAGGATCGCGTACGGGTTAAACTCTCTCTCACCAGCCTTACCTAAGACTGCCGTAGTCCTCTCTGACTCTAGGGCGGCCCCCTTAGTCACTATCCCGTGTACCCAATCAAAAGACTCCTCAACAGGGGGTAGGGTGTCGGAATCTCTGCCACCAAATATCATGCCTCCTACAGGAACCCCCGTAGGATCGTCGATCTTAGGATCAAGGGATTTCAGGTACCTTATCGAGGTAGTAAATCTGGAGTTCGGGTGTGAAGGCACGTTGTCTTTGCCCGGCCACCACACGCCAGCGTAGTTAATTCCCTTACGTGGTTCACCGACCTTACCAGTCCACCAAACCTCGCCATCGTCTGTTAACAAGACGTTGGAGAAGATTACCTCGTTCTCCGGCGAGTTCAGTATTTCGTAGATTTCGGGGTCGTCTTTCGGGTTTATGCCATCAACTATCCCGAACATGCCTACCTCAGGATTCGCCGCTCTCGCTATCCCGTCAAATTCCTTAATGATAGCTAGGTCGTCGCCGACCACCGTATCCGACATTAAAGCTGTTGAGGTTTTGCCACACCCTGCTGGGAAAGCACCGGTGAAGTAAGTTATTCTGTCGCCAGGGCCTTTAACGCCCGTTATGAACATGTGCTCGCATAACCACCCTTCCTTAAGACCTCTATTAACGCAGAGTCTGAGCGCTAACTTCTTCAAGCCTACCGTGTTGCCTGCGTACTGTGTGTTAGTAGAGTATACCGTGTCGTCTTCTAAGTCTATATATATCCTCCTCTTATCCACGTTTTTGCTCCAGCCGTTCTCGTCGCGTTCCCCAGCCGAGTGGAGGAACCTCATGTAATTCAGGTTAGGTCCTTGATTAACGAACTCATCATAGCATACCCTGTAAAGGATGTTCTCGCTGTGAGTTACGTACGCTGAATCCGTTACCTGAACCGCGTACATGGTGAACGGGGAGTTCCTAGGACCGAAGCAGTAGAACGATACGTACATTTCCTTACCGTTCATTATACCCTCAAGAATTTTCTTGATTTCGTTAAGGCCTGAGACCCTCTCGTAGGTGTTTATTAGGGGTATCTTCTCCCCACTACTCAGTAATATCCTCGTGTTACCCCTGTCCCTAGCTAGGTCTTTAGGGCCGTCGAAGTGTACTGTGTGTTTAGGGTACTTGGTAGGTAGTTCCTCTTTGTTGAGGAGTGCTTTACGTCTAACGTACTCGAAATCTTCCTCACTCCCGATATTCACGTAAACGGATGAAGGCTTAGCCACGCTTATTATGTCAGCTACCCACCTATGAAGTTCCGGGTCAGGAATTCTTAAGAGTCTTTTAAGCATCTCCTCACTCATGCTGGAACGTAGGAGATTAAGGTAATCGTAATCTCCTGCGACCAACTTCTCCCGACTCATGCCACTCACCACGACTATAATGGCTTAATAAGATTAAAAATGTTTTACTTTATTGCCCCTATTTAAAACACCTCTATCAAGGACTTATATCGAATGGTATTTCAAGAAGCTTCTTAGAAGCTCTAAACCTCGGTTTCTCAATCGTTATCTTACCGATGAGCCCTGTCATGGGTAGGTGTTCCTTATTACATGCGTTTATGTTCCAGATACTTCCGTCCGTATCGTGTATTATGACCAGGGTTAGTTCCTTAACCTCGGGAGGTACTGGGAACAAATCATATATTATGTTACCGTAGGTTTTCTCAGCTTCCGACTTAGGCATTGTCTTGACCTCAACACGTAGGTTTTCTGAGATCTTCTTATTCGCTAGTACCTCAATCTCCTTAATTTGCTCGTCGCTAGGTTTCGCAGAGCAAGTCACGGTTAGTCTTCCGTGCTTGCCTGAAACATACGTTGACGCAGTCCATAAAGAACCCTCACCTAAAACCCTGACTACAGCACCCTTAAGAACGTGAAGTGCTGTGTGGGTTCTCACCTCGTCCGGGAATGTCTGAGACCCCGAAGCCATTGAAGACACCACTGCTTTAATAGATGGAAGAAAAATAAATTCTACCGTAGAGCTCTCTAGTCAGCGTTAATTCATGTCTGGCGAGTTAGTTTCATCTGGTATTCTATGAAACTCATTAAGAAGACTATCGCTACTACTAAGACAGATATTAAAGCGAAGATCTGAATCAGGTTGTATTCGTAGAGTGCTTTAACAATTTCATCAGGTGGGTAGAACGTGATTACCTCTATTAGGTTTAGGACGTACCTAGCTAGCAAGACGGTAACCAACACCGCTACAATATCTCTCCAAACCCTAATACTCCTTCTGAGGACCCTGTTAATTAACCTACCCGTAAACAGTATCGAGACAGAGAGCGCGATGAAAGGAACCACTACTTCAGCGTAGGTCCTCACAGATAGTGGGTCGTAGGAAAAGTTTCGTGAAGCAGCTGAAACGACGGTGAGGGCGATACCCACCACCAACGAGAAAATAGCTAAGATCCCTGAAACTCTGTATATTGATGACTGCCTCCACTTCTTAGCCACCACCTCATGGATTTGGAACCCCCTAATTAAGAGTAGCGCGCCTAGGAGACCCACTATCACTTCCCACACATACATGGAGAGGGGGGTTAAGGACAGTACCGCGAAAACCAATAAGAGGATGCCCGGTATTCCTAGAATGACCTTAGAGAAACGAGGCTCCTCAATAGCTTTCCTCAAGTATCTGCCGAACAAAATATACGTTTCTTCCACACCCCTCAGTTGCTCCACGACCACCCTCTCAAGCGCTACGATATTAGCTATGCCTTGAATAACAGGTATGACTAGCTCGTCTTCCACACTATCTAAAACCAGTATGAAGTCTCTGCTATTTAAAATACTCACTAAATACTCTGCTTGAGCCCTAATCCTCTTGCCAGCCTCAACGTGGCTCTCAGGATGACCAGAAATCACGGCAACCTCGACGTCCTCACCCCTATCCTTAAGACTTGAGTAGGTTGAGAGTGCGTGAAACAAGACGTTGAGATCTGAGTCATCAGGTTTTAAAGTACCGAACTTAACGGAAGCATTAACCACGTTCTCGTAACCAATAATCGGGGTCTCAAACCCGCTCAAAGAAATATCGTCATCATAATCGACTGCGACGACCACGATCTTCGCCAACCTACCTCCCATTAAGTATTACTTTACCGAACAATATAATAAAGTTGGGAACGTCATCAACATTTATATTTTCGTTTACTACACATTAATGTGAGGTTACCGCATAGCCGGGGTGCCCGAGCGGTCAAGGGGCTGGCCTGGAGAGCCAGTGGGCTTCGCGCCCACGCGGGTTCGAATCCCGCCCCCGGCGCTCACCTACCAACAATCAAGCTAGTGCTTAGAATAGCCCAGCTATATTCTCATACCTCATTAACCAGCTCCACGGTGCTTTTTCCAGAGTGGTGGGTACGTTTCTCTGCTCATGACTACTCTCTGGGTCTTCGCGAATACCCCTCTCCGTGTTTGAAGTACTTCCTCTGTATGCATTTGAGCTATCCCTACAGCAACTAGCTCCCCCTTCAACGAGAATATAGCTACGGGATCTCCCTTCCTGATCTTCTCATGAATTACCGAAATACCGGGTACCGTCAAGTCCGCCCCGTGTGTAACCGCGCTGACGGCCACGTCATTTACTATCACCTTAGGTAGGTGTGAGACTATGTACTCCCCCGGCTTAACAGCCTTCATCAAGAAGCTCGGATCCCCCTTATTACGCCATAAGTAAACGTATTCTGACAACTCCTGCATCTTGATTAAGTCAGAGTCTTCTTTGAAGGGCCCTGTTCTAATCCTCCTCAACTCACGCATGTGGGCCCCAACACCTAATATGTCCCCTATGTCGTGTATTAGCTTACGTACATATGTCCCGTGCTCGCAGTCTACCCTGAGTAGCACGTACGGGTACTCATACTCTAAGATCTCTATGTCCAGTATCTCCCTCACCCTCAGAACTCTCTTAACTGAAGACCTTACCGGGGGCTTCTGATATATCTTACCCTTAAACAATCCCACAACTTCTTTCAAAGCATTGAGAGCAACTTCCCCGTGGAGCTGCATGACCGTGACGTACTCCTTACTTGACTGCATCAAGAACCCGATTAACTTCACGGCATCCCCTAAAGCGACTGGGAGTACCCCGGTTACTTTCGGATATCCCCGCCCCCAACCCACGGTGTTAGGTCGGGGACTCTAGGGTGCCGCCATGCCCCGCCTTACTCACGCCGAGGATCTCCTTAACCCAGGCAACGACCTCGTGACTCGTAGGTCCCGGGGGCTTATCTAGGTTTATTACCCCGAACCTAAGCAGTTCTTCTATAGACCTCTCTTCAGGAGATTTGCCGTACTCACCACTAGTGGGGAATTCTTTAACCAGTATATACGATCTCTCAAGACTTGCAAACTCGTCTAGCTTCTTAACGAACTCAACCCCCTTAAGCAATTTCCCACCCATAAACTCCTAGTTAAGGAAGGAAATTAATCGAATTACGCTAACAAACCTTGGGCGAAAATTCACTTAGCTATGGTTGCTTGACTCTTCACGTAAATTAACTCTTTAGGAGTTATCTTTACTCGCTCCTTCATATAATCCTCTAAACCACTATCTCTTAGAGCTTGCAAGACTTCCTCGTCTGTAGCGCTATTCTTGATGTTTATTTTCTTATCCGTGGGCTCTATGTGATTCACGTTAACCTTCCTGCGCTTAACGCCTGAGAGGCTCTTAGGACCTGTCACCAAAACAAAGTTTTCGTCGATTATATCGACGATAACGCACTTCCTCCCAGCTTCCCTACCACGTAGCTTCACGCATATCCTGCCAATCTCTATAGCCGGCACTTCAACCACCCTTACCTTAGAGCCTAGTAGAATTACTAGGAACCCTTTTTAAGTATTTGTTATCGATGGTTTGAGGGGATTAAGTAAAGCAACCATAACTTGCCGCCACGCAGAGAAAGCTTCTCGGCCGTTTTCGCGTTAGCGTGTAGTCTTTAGTTTTAACTCAATCGCTTTCTTAGCTATTTCAAAAACTTCCTCCGCGTTAAAGCTAGAGGTGTTTATCACTAGGTCGAAATCGCTTAAGTCTTTTATGTCTATGTTGTAGTATATCTTGAATCTCCTCCCTTCCGACTCCTCCCTCAACCTCAGCTCCCTTAAAGCGTCCTCATAACTCTTATTATCTCTCTCAGCTATTCTCCTAGCCCTCACATCCTCAGGTGCTGTGAGGTATATTCTCACATGAGCAACGTTCTTGAGTATCCACCCAGCTATGTGCGCGTCGATGACTACGCACCCCTTACTAGCTTCACTTAAAGACATCTCGTCAATCATCTTATCTATTGATGGGTCCTCCTCAGCAAGCCTTGATAACTCACTTAACGTCAGCCCTTTTCGAGCGGCTAGACCCCTGAACAAGCTACCGGCTGAAACCATCCTTAAACCAAGCCACTCAGCTATCTTCCTAGCTAAGGTAGATTTCCCGCTTCCCGGCATCCCGCTAACCGCTATGACCAGCTTACAAGAACAACTACTCAATAAGAATTCCCCTAAGAGCTTCTAACAGAGAGTTTCAGAGCTAGTGATAAGCAAGAAGGGCAAAGCACCCCGCCGAAGAATCTCTCAGGTCTCTTAGAAGACTTAGCTACCTTTCTTAAAACCTCGCTGGACGTAGGCACTCCACCCAACCTACTACCGCAAACCCCGCACACGGCTACGCCGACCTTAGACCTCCTATAATGAATTACGGTTCTGCCGCCCGGCGTGCGTCTCCAAACCCTCTTAAGAGACCTAGACCTCACCGAAGCCCCCGACATACGCCTCAACCAAGACGTTACTACGTCTTGGTTAAAAAGTTTTTTACTTACGTCCTAAGAAGTTGTTTGAGTTCTTAGCAGATCTATGCCAGCGATCCTATTATGCAGTACTTGATACCCTATGAGGGTAGCTAAAAACAGGAATAACTCGTTGAAGGAACCGCTTGAGCTGGAGATTACGGGCAGGCTGAGAGGCGATGGTATTGGCTTACCCCCGCCGTAGGTCAGAACGAAGAACACGTACATGTATTCCGATATGAGCATTGAGACGAAAACCCCTCCCCATAACGCGAGTAAGTTAACTATGAAGAAGTTACTTAACCTCTTCCTCAGTCTCGAGGCCCTCTCCTCCAAAATCTTAGCTTTCTTTTCCTGCGGGTTTAACGCCCTATACTCTTTCTCGATATTCTTCAACTCCTTGGATATGTCGAGTATTCTGAACTTGCTTAACCCTAACCAGCCAACTAAGTAAGACCAGGGAAGCATCGCCACTATTACGCTCATGACGTACAGTAACGTGATCATCCCTTTCACAACCCCTTAACCAACTCAGCTAAGGACCTACCCGCCTCGTGAGCTTTACCCTCCTCGTTCCTCACGATGCTTACGGACGCGCCAACCAACGTAGCGCTAGCTACTGAAAACATTCTTATAAAGTTCATCACTTCCTTAACTAGTTCTACGTCGCTGTAGTCCTTCCTGTACCTGCTTAAGTCCTTACTCTGTCTCTGAACTATTGATTGAGGGTCTGCCTCAACAACCACTATCGTGTCCGGCCTCAACTCCTTAATAACGTATTCTGGCAAGCCCGGCCAGAAGCCTGTGGCTGTTTTTATGACCGCGTGGGTATCCACGAAAACCACGACGTCTTTCTCAGGGTACTTAAGCGTAAGTGAATCGATGTAATTCCTCATCTCCCTAGCTACTAACGACTGAACGCTCCTCTGCTCACTTAGCGGGAGACTCCGTATCTCGTCCCTGCTCTTACATATCCCTTTCTCCACTACGTACTTCAGCATGAAGTCCCCGTAATTAAGTATCTCGACAGCGTACCCCTCACCACCTAAAATACTCTTAGCGTGTGAGAGAACCGTGGATTTACCGACCCCGGCAACCCCAACCACTATGACTACCTTCAGCTTACGAGCCATCCTACTCACCAAGTAGTCTCTTAAGTAACGGGTACGTCTCCAGAGCTCTCTCGTAAGTTATTTGAGCGTAGAATTGCTGCAGTATGCCGACAGCAAGCAATATCCCCATCCCGGAACTGAAAACGCCGAATATGTCGGCAACTAAAGTTATTGAAGCGACTATTATTGAGCTGAGGATGGCTAGTGGGTATATGTACTTCGATAAGACGGTCTCGAAAGATTTAGGATTACTCCTATGACCGGGTATCAGCAAGCCGGACTTAATCAAGTTTTCCGCTTGTGCGGAGGGGTTGAGCCCGGCTACCTCAACCCACATAAGCCCGAAGAGCACTGCCAACACTATGAGTAGGATAGAGTACACACTAACCCTGACGGGATCAACGATTATTTCAAGTATTGATGAAGGGGGGTTCAAGTAATGAATAGCTGCTCCGAACGCCTCGACCAGCCACGGAACCCCGGAAAAGTATGAGGAAGCGAGTCTGTAGAAGAGTATTAGGTCGGAGAAGAGGATGCCTACCAGTAGTATGGGTATGTTACTCACGTAGAGGAATTGGAGAGGCATGCCGGACTTAACGCCGGGCATTCTATGCGATGTTATCGGAATATTAACCTTCATGTCCTGCAGGTATACTATGACGATGACTAGAACGAAAAGTGATACGAAACCTACTAGGGAAGGCGCACTAAGATTTCCGGAGCTGGTCACTACTATACCGAACACTAACCTGTTCATGTCTAAGGCCCTCCCTTGAAAAACACTCACTAGGTAGGGTATTATACCGTAGTACTGATCGGTCCCAGAGATCCTTACGGGAGCGAACATAGACCACAAGATAGTCCTAGCGATCCCCGCAAGAATGAATAAGCTAACACCGGAGCCTATGCCATACCCCTTCTGCATAGCCTCATCTAAAACTATCAGTATTAGAGCACCGGCTAAGAACTGCAGGAAGAGCGCTGCCGTAAGAAAAGCGTTCAATCTGTAGTAAAGCGCGAATCCAAGACCTTCCACAACAGCTATTAAGAGTGCTAAGCCTTTCTGACTTTGCGTGAACAACTTCCTGTCCTCAGGGTCCGTTAAGTCTAGTTCTATGAGCTTAGCCCCGACAAGTATCTGTATTATTAAGCCGGCCGTCACTAACGGGCCTATACCTAGCTGCGTCAAAGAACCGCTCTGCGAAGCGAATATGACGTTTATCAGGGTCGGCAACTGCACGCCCTGAAGATTCGGGTACGCGGACAGCGGGAACGCGTAAGTAGAGGACATGATATAGAAGGTCAAGAGGACTAGGAAAGTGTATAGGAGTCTCTTGCCTAGATCAGGCTTTCTTGCAGGCCTGGGCGTTGAAGGAACATACTCACCAATCTTAGCCAGCCAAGACAGCGCGCCCACTATCTATCCCTAATGACTAAAAGCCTGAAAGTTATAAAGCTTTAACGATTTCAGAGGGATTCGCGATTACAAAGCCTGGCTCCCTGGAGCGGGGATGAAGTTATTGAGTTTGTTGTGAAGTAATCACTACTTCACCGCCGGCTTCCTTAACCTTCTCCACAGCCGTTTTAGTAGCTTTCGGGACTAGTATTTTCATAGGCTTCGTTACGCTTCCCTCACCAAGTAGCTTATTATATCCTAACTCCTCTAAATTAACTACTATCAAGTTGTTTTCTATCTTAAGTAGGTTCCCTTGAAGTAGTTCTTCTACCTTCTCCGAAAGTTCTTTGAGGTTGATGGCTCTGATCTCGTCTTTCCTTATTGTTGGGTTAGGGTTCTTGAAGCCGTGTTTGCCGAACCAGTCAGGATGGTATTTAACGACCCAAGTCCATTTATGTTTATGTAGGCCTGCAGCCCCTCTACCGCCTCTGCTACCGGCTTTCCTGTGCTGGCCTACCCTCCCGTAGCCGTGCGTCCTACTACCCCTCATCTTCCTGCTCTTCTTCTCTTTCCTTACCACCATCGCCATCACCTAACTACATCATCCTCATTAAGAGCTTATTTATTTCAGACCCTCTATACCCTAGCTCCCCGTCACTACCTATGGGTTTCCTAGTACTCCTCCTAAAGCCTCCCTTAGGTGGGTGGAGCCTGAACACAGGTTTTATTATTTCGTCGAGTTTATGTAGGTGTAGCTTACCCTCCATCAGAGCTTTCACGAATTCGTCTAAGCTCATGTTGAACTTCTCCTTAATAACTTCCTCCGTTAACGGCTTATTCCCTACTAACCTGCCGCGCTTCACCAGCAATTCCTTGAGGGTTTCCTCGCTCACCTCCCCCCACGTGACCCAGTCCTTCACCACCGCCAGCATTCCATCAATAGACGGGTTCTTAGGGTAGATTACTGCGGTGTACTTCCTGGTTAGCCTAAGCTTCCTAAGAGTCTCAGCAACTTCTGGAGGAACCCCGCTAAGACCTCTCAACCTGATTATAGCGTAGAGCGTACCCATCAAGAACTACCCCTAGCCCAGTCATATGAGGTTACGAACTTGTAGGTCTTTCTTAAAGCGTCGAAAGCTGCGTAAGCGAAGTTTATGGTGGTTCTCGTCTCGCCTCTAGACCAGGTCCACACGTCGTTTATCCCGGCATATCTCAAAACAACCTTGGCTACGTCGCCCGCCACGAGCCCGGTGCCTTTCGGAGCGGGGACCAGCGTTATCCTGACAGACCCGCTCTTGCCTTCAGTCCTGAAGGGTACGCTGTGGGGGTCCGTGCAGGAACACATCCAGCTCCCGCAACCTCTCCTCACGGGCGTTATGTTGAGCTTGGCTTCCCTAATCGCTTTATCTATCGCCTGCCTTATCTGCTTAGCCTTACCAACCCCTAAGCCCACGTACCCGTCGAAATTACCTACCACTACGACAACCCTGAACTTACTTACCTCCCCAGCATCGGTTTGTTTCTGAACTATCGTTACGTCGAGGACCTCGTGCTTAAGGTTAGGCAGTAAGTAATCAACTATCTCAGGCTCTCTGATGACGAGGTTTTGATCAAATATTTCCTTAATGCTCAGTATCCTGCCCTCCTTAACCATCCTACCGAGCTTAGTCTTCGGAACCCACTCACTCAACGCCTCACTCACGTTCCCTCACCTGAAGAAAGAATACCCAATATCTTAGCGCGCACCTCGTTGAAGTGCTGAGGCAGGTCGCGTGGGTCAAGACCCCTCCTCACGTACTCCCCGAAATACCTCTTAAATAAGTCCTCGCTCTCTTCAGAGAGTTTCCTGGCGTACTCCGCTATATGACGACCTTCTATCCTTTCTTGAGGGGGTAAGACTCCCTCAGACACAGGTATATTAACGCCGGCGTCTAACAAGCCTTTCATCGCCGCGAACACGCGAGCGCCTTTAGACGCTTTATGAAGCCCTATGTCAGGGATCACCTCCCTCACGTTCTTCTTGATCGCTAAGACACCTGCTAGTAATCCGGTCAGGTAAGCTGCCGGCACGTTGTTTAAGTCCCCTAACCACCCGTACTTCCTCAGAGACTTACTGCTAACACCTACTACTGTCTCGTCGCCGTTCACGGAAAACTTCATTATCTGAACGATTATCTGAGTGTTAGTTTTTCTTATGACCGCCTTCAAAGATCTCCCGGACTTTATCATCCTGTAACGTTTATAGTAATTCGTCTTACCCTCTCTCCTCCTCCTGAAAGGAACTTTATACGTAGGTCCGCGAGCCACCCTACCTCACCTTTATACCTAACTCAGTTAAGTGCCTCTTAAGATCTGAGAGGTTTCTGAACATGCCTCCCTTAATACGCGAGTATAGAACCCTATACGTCTTCCTATCGATTACCTCCTCGTCTCTCAACCACCTCAGGTACCTCCTGAGCTTCCTAGCGGTGTTGACGTAGATCTCCTCCGCGTCACTCCTAGACTTCTTGCTACCCTTCCTCTTCCCGTAACCTCTCCTATGACCCTTCTTCCTCTTTTCATGGAGTTCCTTCCACCTACCTCTAGAGTTACCCTTAGCTTGCTCAGCCCAGATAACTCCGTTCTCTATCAGCTTCCTAACGTCCTCCTTAGTTAGCGCAGACTCTACCTCATCCCTCCTCGCGGGATCTATCCTAACCCTAGACACACCGACCTTCAAGATCTCGGCAGCAAGTCTTTTCTGCAGTCTTAAATCACTCATTGCCTCACACCACCCTCATTCGCTACTAGAATACCTAACTCTCTAGCTTTATTGATTATCTCAGCTCTCTTACGCTTACCCACGGTTCTGCCCACGTATACAATCACCTCCGCGGGATTCAGCGACTCAAGCTCTCTGACGTTGTGGACTACCACAGGTTTCAGGCCTGAGGGGTGGAGCCCCCTTATCTCTCTAGGAGTCCCGAAACCTGATGAAGGCCTCGGAGGCATGCCCTTAAGCCTTAAACGCATCGGGTTGTCTATGCCTTTAGGCCTCCTCCACTTCAGGTCGTTAACGAACTTCCAGAACTTCCACCACTGATGCCTGAAGAACTTGATTCTCCTCTTACTCCTTATCAACCTTAACTTCCTGTCAACGCTACTCAAATCTCACCACCCTCCATGAACTCCTTCTTATATATGTATATGCCGTCAGCAAACACACGTCTGTCAAGACCTCTAATCTTGGTTGCTTGCTCTATGTTAGCCGCGGTCTGACTAACCTCCTCTAGGTTAATGCCCTCAACTATTATGTCGTTTTTCTGGACCTTGACCTTAGCGTTACCGATTATCCTAGCTACCCTAGGGCTTCTCTCACCTATGAAATTCTCTATGAGTACCTTATCCCCCTCAACCTTAACGCTTATCGGGAAGTGGGAGTACACTATCCTCAACCAATACCTGAAACCCTTAGTAACGCCTAAGATCATGTTCTTTATGTGAGCGGAGATAGCGTATACTTGAGCCACGTCCCTCCTCCTAGCGAAGAAAGTCGTTACGACAACCCTCCTATCCTCGACCTCTATCCTGACCTTATCAGCAAAACTAAAGTCTCTGGTGACCTCCCCTTTAGGGCCCCTGACCGTTACCTTATGCCCTTCGACGACCACGTCGACGTTGTCGGGGATGTCCACGTAATCCTTAACCACCGTTACCCTGACCATAATCAAGCACCTCTTAGTAGACGTAAGCTAGTAGTACGCCCCCGATCTTCCTCTCTAACGCTTCCTTATGAGACATTACCCCCTGAGGGGTTGAGAGTATTAGTAGGCCGATATCTCTTGAAGGAAGTATCTTCCTCAACCAGTCAGGCATGCTGCGTAACTCCGCGTACTTTATGGGTGTCCTAGGCTTTATCACGCCGGCGTCGTTGATTCTGCCCAGTAGCTGAACCTTAATCTTGCCGGACCTCCCGTCATCAATGTACTCGAACTCTCCTACGTACCCATACCTCTGAAGAGTTCTTAAAGTCATGGCTATCAGCTTGGAGGCAGGCATTATGATGGCTTCCCTCTTACCCCTCATCTCGCAATTCTTCAGCGTTACTAAAGCGTTAGCTAAAGTATCCATCATCACCATCTAAACAACACCTCACATATACTTCCTGAAACCCAACTCACTAGCTACCTCCCTAAAACACTGCCTACACAGGTATAGGTTATACTTCTGTATGACCGCGTCACGAGACCCGCAACGCTGGCAGACCTGAACGCCCCTGCCGTACTTCCTGACCCTAGGAGCTCTGTACTTCCCCATCTCACACCACCCTAGTATTAAGCTCCTTAATAAAGAAAACTATAGCTTCCTCCCGAGATACCCTCTGCCTGCGCGGTACGCGCGATCTCTTAACCCTCCTCCTCATCACCCTCAACCCAGGCTTCTCTAGAGTGACGCAAACATCCATGCCGAAGATACCTAACTCCGGATCATACTTGACTCCGGGAAGCATTATGTGTTCTTTAATACCTATCGAGACGTTGCCGTAGTCGTCGAAGCTTGAAGCCTTAACACGCCTGCCTACCGCGTCGAGAACCTTATTAAGGAAGGCCACAGCTCTCTCACCCCTCAAGGTCACGGCGACCGCTATAGGCTCCCCCTTCCTAATATTGAATTCTTTTATGGTCCTCTTAGCCCTCCTCTCCGAAGGTTTCTGACCTGTAAGCATCTCAAGGACTCTGGCAGCCTTCTTAAGCCTCTCGCCAGACTCCCCGACACCTATATTGACCGTGACTTTAGCTAGCCTAGGCTTCCTCATAGGGTTAGATTCCCAGACTTCTAGGACTCTCTTAATTACTTCCTCACTTACCTCTACCTTAGTCTTACGAACGAGACTCATAAAGCCCCCTCAGGAACCTTAATTACCGGTTTCTCAGAACCTAAGACAAATACTTTATCCAGAGTTGTGAAGAACTCGTTACCTTTGAAATCACTTAACTGAACCTGCTTACGGTAGTGCCTGACACCCTCAAATACCTTGAGTATCTTAGCAACCCTGCCGACGTTCTTACCGCCAATGATTATGGCAGGGGACCCCTCCCTCATGGGGTAGTACTCCTCTACCTTGCCGTCCAGCAAAGACAGCTTAACGGTGCCTAGAGTGTCGTAAATGTCCTCGACAGGGTTCCTAGGATCTGACACCTTAATCAAGACGTTCCTGCCGTCATGAAGGTTTAACTGGATATGGCCTCCCTTAACCGTGGTCTTATCCTCGATCCTGCATAGCTTGAAGCGAGCTTCCTCCTCAGGTATGGGCAACAAGCCTAGAACCTTCGTTGGGACCGGCACAACCCTGAAATACTCGCCGGTCTTGACTATCTCAATCACGTCCATAAAACCTACGGGGAATTTATAGTCTTTACGAACCCTACCATCAACCCTTATGTTACCCTCTGCTATGATCTTCCTCGCCTCACCGCTAGTCTCAGCTAACCCGATGAAATCCCTCACCACTATCAGCAAGGGTACTGACCTGTTGATCGGGTGAGGCCCTGGGGAGGTCTTCACAGTCCACTTATAAGCTTTCCTAAGCACGGGCCAGAAAGCCGGTGCCTCGAAACTCTTCGCGTGCCTGCTACCTCCCTTCCTAGCCACTCACATCACCTCCTTCCATAGGTTTTGACTCCTTATTAGCGTTACTGCTACTAGCCTCTTCCTCGGAAACCTTCTCAGCCTTACCTCCCCTCCTCTCCACAATCTTCATACGCCTCTTATCGCTGAGATCCAGCTTGATTATCATGACTTTGGAGGGGTGGATGGGGTAGTAGACAGGTGTCCCGTCAGCCTTCTTTATGGTCACGCCCTCAACGTGTAACGCGATCTCCTCGTAATCTACCTTGACGACCTTACCTTCATGACCTTTCCAATCCCCTCTCAATATCTTGACTGTGTCGCCGGCTCTAACGTAGATTCTCTTTATGCCTAACTTCTCTCTAAGCTCTCTGGAGAGAGGCGCGGTAACGAACTTATGCCTTATGTGTGGTGGTGCTTCACGCACGCTCAGTCTCTGCTTACCTGGTTTGATGGACGGACTCACGTGAATCACCCTACACTATGATTGATGCTAAGGTAGCTATCCTAGGCCATCTCTCAGCAGCTTCCCTAGCCATAGGTCCTCTGAGTTCCGTTCCTTTCGGCGTTCCGTCAGGCGCTATTATCACGCACGCGTTGTCTTCGAAGCTAAGCCACCTACCGTCACTCCTCCTGAAAGGCTTCCTCTGCCTTATGATCACGGCTTGAAGAACCTGACCCACCAACTCGGTACTACCCTTCTTAACGGAAACCACGACTAAATCACCCACGGTGGCTGAGGGACGCCTACGCAACCTACTCTTAACGCCTGGGATTCCTATAACCGTCACCACCTTAGCGCCGCTGTTATCAGCTACCTTAAGGTTCGTGCCTATGGTTACTCCGGCAACCCTGCCGAAACGCCCGAGCGCTGCACCACCCTTCTTCTCAGACATCAGTGACCACCCTCCTTAAGAACGCCTAACACAACCCAGCTAACAGACTTAGCTAGAGGTCTTGTCTCCCCGATCAGAACATTATCCCCTAGATTCAAGGAAATGCAGGGAGGTACCCTAGCGTGAATCCTTGACCTACGCCTCTCATACCTCTTGAATTTACTCACGTAAACTAGGTAATCCCTCTCAACAACAGCTAGCTTCCTACCCCTCAACTTAATGACTCTCCCTACGAGAAGCCCTCCCCTGACCTTGAGGTGCCCGTGCCACGGACACTCATCGTCATCGCATGTCTTGCTAGGTGGTTCGAGACCCTCAAACTTAATCCCTATATCGCGTACTTTAGACTCACTCATCATCAACCACCCGCAACCCTCTTCAACCTGTCTTCAGGCCTGCCCACTATATCATCACCGCACACTATGACATTAGTTCCGTCATCGAGCTTAAAAGTAAAAAGAGCCCCGATCTTAGGTATCTTAAGTACCCTCCCACCACTCAGTACCTCCAACATATTCTTAGACTCACCGATAACTAGACCGCTCACGCTAATCATAGATGCGTCTGTGTGCGACTTAACGGAAACCTCAAGCCCTACCAACTCGTGATATCTTAAATTCCTAGCAGTCCTCCTCATTTCGCGCTCTCCCCACCCACGGATTTCTTGAGCTCCTCCTCCCGGTTCACCGTCAATATCCTAGCTATGTTCTTCCTCACGATCCTTATCCTCGCAGTATCCTTCAGAGTCCCTACCTGAGCTTGAGTCCTCAACTTAATTAACTCTGTTCTCAGCTCAGCCAATAACTTCTCCCGTTCCTCCCTACTCTTACTCCTTAATTCCTTGGCGGAGAGACTCAAGGCGTATCACCCCTAAGACGACTCACTACCCCCACGCTCTGGCACTGTTTGAGGCCCCGCGCTTACCTGCGCCGGGGTCTCGGCACCAACCTTAACCACGTCGTCAGGCTCTCCGGGCTTAACTATGAGTACTTCAATGCCGTAAATACCTGGCTTAAGCAGTAGGTGGACGACGGCCCTGTCCAGGAGTCTGTCCAGGTGTTGCCCGGTCTTATAGACCTTCCCAGCCCTCAGCTTCTCGTACCTTGCTCTCTCACTAACTATCTTACCGCTAATCACTATCTCAACTCCTTGAGCGCCGGCAGCTAAAACCCTCCTCAACGCTACGAAAGCCGCTCTACGAAAATGATAGCCTTTCTCAATAGCTAGCGCTATCCTGCTAGCAACTATCCTGGCGTCTAGGTCAGGGTTCTCAACCTGAGTAACGACTAACTGAGGGTTCTCGATCTTGAAGTACTTCTCTAAAACCTCGGTTAGTTGCTTTATTGTCTGCCCTTTCCTGCCTATGATCATCGACGGTCTATCAGCGTATAAAACCACCCTAGTCCCTAACGGGGTCTTTATCAACTCGACCCTAGAATACCCGGCTCTAACGAAATTCTTTGATAAGAACTCGTCTATCTTCAGCCTAACGAGGTTTAACCCTATAAAATGTTCCTTCACGTCGACCAAGCCAATCACCTCTCAGCCACTATTACCTCTATGTTGACTGTCGTCCTGATTTTAGGTGTGGCTCTAGCGAACGCTCTAGGCATCCACCTCTTTAAGTACCTGCCTTTATGGACAGCTATGTGATGTATGTATAGGCGCTCAACGTCCAGGTTCTTATTCTCCGCGTTATTCTCTACGTTCTTCAAGAGCTTGTAGATCTCTCTCGCTGCCTTGACAGGGTACCTACCTATAGGGGATTTCCACCTAGGAAACATTGTGGAGAGACCTTTCTTATGAGCGATGCTTAGCTTATACCTGACGTAAGGAACAGGAACCTCCTTCCTAACAACCTTCTCCAAGAAATCCTCAGCTTCCTTCAACCTCATACCCCTTATTATTTTAAGGATCTCGTAACTCTCCTTCAAGGAAATAGGGACATCCCTAACCACGGCTTTAGCAACTCTCCCCTCATCCTCCACCTTAACGGAGTACCTCCAGACCGGCACTATCTACCCCTCCAACCCTTAGCGACTACTTTTTAAACTATAATAGCCTTAAAAAGCTAAATCGTGTAGGACAGCCACGTTAACCGTTTCTCGGTAGGTGGTGGTTCATTTGTTTTAAGACTCCCCACCACCTACTTCTCAACGGCTTTATCTCCTCGACCACCCTGCGGGAGTTGTTCGCCTCCAGTCACCTAGAGGTACACCCGCTCCCATCGGGTAATAGAGGTTTCATATGTTATTCATCAGCCTCAAGACATCATCGGCTTCAGGGGCACCCACCACTATCATCATATTTCAGGGAGGTTTAAAACCTACCTAATAAAGCTAGCTTCATAGCGTTAAGAGATCTTAAGCTCCAATAAACAAGAACATGAATGATCATAAAAATTGAAACAGCCTGGGGTCGGCGACTCCCCCCGTCCCCTCAACACGTTCTTGGCAAGCCCCTCGCACAACAATTTAAAACTGATCAAACCTCATTAATATAATTAGGTGAGTAACGTGAAGGTGCCTCTTAAGAGGGTTAACGAGTATGAGTGGGAGATACCGTCTTCTTACAAGAACTGCATGAGAGTCCCTGCCATAATATTCGCGGACGACTTCCTAATCTCGAAGATGAGTGAGGATTTGACGCTAGAGCAAGCAGCGAACGTCGGTTGCTTGCCCGGTATTGAGGTCGCTTCTTACGTGATGCCTGACGGTCACCAGGGGTACGGGTTCCCTATCGGCGGGGTGGCCGGCGTAAGAGCTGACGACGGCTACATATCGCCGGGCGGGGTCGGCTACGACATCAACTGCGGCGTCAGGTTACTGCGAACTAACTTAAGCGTTAAAGACGTGAAAGACAGGATTAAGGAGCTCGTTGACACGATATTCAGGAACGTCCCGTCAGGTGTTGGGAGTACGGGCAAGCTGAAACTCAGCTTCACTGAGTTGGATAAGGTTCTTAATGAGGGTGTTGACTGGGCTATCAGTAAGGGCTTCGGGTGGGAGGAGGACAGGGAATTCATAGAGAGTTACGGGAGGATAGAGTACGCCAACGCTAGTAAAGTCAGTAACACGGCTAAGTCGAGGGGGGCTGACCAGCTAGGTACTTTAGGAGCAGGCAATCACTTCCTCGAGATTCAGGTCGTTGATAAGATATACGATGAGAGACTGGCTAAGGCGATGGGTATAGACCACGAAGGGCAGATAACCATAATGGTTCACACAGGTTCTAGGGGGTTAGGACATCAAGTAGCGAGCGATTATTTAGGGGTTATGGAGAGAGCCATGCGTAAGTACGGCTTCAACCCGCCGGACAGGGAGCTGGCTTCAGTACCCTTCAACTCGAAAGAAGGGCAAGACTACTTCGAAGCCATGGCTGCCGCCGCGAATTACGCGTTCACCAACAGGCAAATAATAACTCACTGGGTTAGGGAGTCCGTGGCTAAGGTGTTCGGGACCAAGCCTGAGAACCTTGACTTGAGAGCTATCTATGACGTAGCGCACAACATAGCTAAACTAGAAGAACATGAAGTTGAGGGCAAGAACGTGAAGTTAGTGGTTCACAGGAAGGGCGCTACGAGAGCTTTCCCGCCCGGACACCCGGAGATACCTAAGGTGTATAGGAACGTCGGTCAGCCCGTCTTAATACCCGGGTCTATGGGAACAGCTAGTTACTTAATGGTCGGTATCCCTGAAGGCAAGAGGACTTTCTACTCCGCGGCTCACGGAGCCGGTAGATGGCTTTCTAGGAATGAGGCTTTGAGGAGGAGTAGGGCTGACGCAGTGTTAAACAAACTACTTAGCTCAGGAATCTACGTTAAAGCAACCTCTAAGGAGACCGTGGTTGAGGAGATGCCGGAAGCTTACAAAGACGTTGATAGGGTCGCCCTAGTATCACATAAAGTGGGTATAGCTGCCTTAGTAGCTAGGATGAGACCGCTTGGAGTAGTTAAAGGATGAAATAGTTGCTTGAGTTAAAGAAGGACTCGCAAAAGCATCGTTTCCCCCGTTTCCTTCCAGTATTTCCTGGACGTCTTAAAACTAGGCCGTAGCTCAGGAAGGTCAACGCCCTATTTTGTTGATGCACTGCATAGGTTCTTCAAAACATAGTGACGTGCTTGTGTCGAGAGACATGTATGAGGCGTATCTGTTGTAGTAGGGCTCCCCAACGCGGCTGAAGAGGGTTACTACCCTGCCTCTATGGTTTAGTTTAAAGCCTTCGTAGGATGGTTCGTGACCCCTGATAACTAGCCTTACTCTAAACCTCTTCAGAACCCACTGGGTAACGGGTATCCCGAATAAGTGGCCGGCACCTCTGGGGGACGGAGTCCTCCCTACGTTGAGGTCTACCGGGTCGTTCCAGAGTATTTCCTCAATCAACTTAACCCTCTCGTGCTCGTTGGTTCCTAGAAAGTATTCGTTGAGTGAGGCGTCGGAGTTATAGTTCTGTGTGGGTAGCCCGCCGTGCAAAGCTATGAACGAGTTTCTCACGTACAGAACTAAAGGCATGTTATTAAATAACTCCATGAAATCCTGGTATATCTCATTACCCTTAACGTACCCGTAAGCCTTCTTAAGAACCTGGGGGAAATCATGCGGTAGTGGTATTAGGTGTGGCGGGGGTTCGTGATTCCCCCTAAGAAGAGTCACGTTATCAGGGAAATCTTTTTTGAGTAGCAACGCCGTTAGCAAGCATTCTAGCTGGTGAGTGCCTCTGTCAACGTAATCCCCTAGGAAAACCAGTTCCACAGAGCCCTCCTTCACCAAGCCTATGTTGAGCTTCGTCAAGATCTTCCCCAAGGTCTCTAAATCGCCGTGTAGGTCCCCGATAATGAAGAAGGTCTTACCGCCTTCCTTAGTTATTATGGGTCCGCCGTACTTTCTTAAGTCGTTAGCGAGTACGTCACTCGTCAAACTCCTCACAAACTCCCTCATCCTAGAATAATCGCTCAGCAGGACGTCGAGAGAGCCCTTAACGTAATCCCAGACAGTGCTTAAACTCACCCCTAACACCACCTACTCACGTTACTAAATAGTAATTCTTAAAGGAACGTATTTAACATTACGTGTGATCCCTTCCTTAGACTTCAGTGAAGATCCCTGAACTCGGAGGCTTGACGTCGGGGAAATAGCGAGCTGGTGGGCCCGCGGGGATTCGAACCCCGGACCGCCCGGTTATGAATCCCGTAGGTCTCAACGACCTATGCCGGGCGCTCTACCTGGCTGAGCTACGGGCCCCACCCATTAATTCTTATTCTCTCGCTTTTAAATTTTTAGGGAGCTGCGTTCAGCAAGGTTTTGCAGGATGCTTGAAGCTAATATTTATTTTGGTTTAGTGGATTAGTTTATTGTGGTGAATTAATATGCCTTTGAAAGTGAAGGTAGATTGGAACCTCTGCATAGCTGACGGCGTGTGCTACGCGTTATGTCCTCAAGTATTCGAGGCAGGGCCTGACGGGAAATCACAGATAGTTAAAGAATATAGAGGTAGTGACGTTACTGAGGGGGTTGTGCCGGACGACTTAAGTGACTGTGTAGAGCAAGCTAAGACAGCGTGTCCTGTAGGAGCTATATCCGTTGAGAAAGCTTAAATACGGTTTTTCATTAAACGCGTGTAGGCGTCTTAATACCGGTTTTTCATCACTTAATTAAAACACTCTAGTTTATAAGTTCTGATAACTAGCTTTATACGTAACGTAAATCGGAGAGGAAGAAAATGGGAGAAACGAAAGTAAAAGTAGGTGATTTAAAACCGGAAATGAACGGAGTTAATCTCGTAGCACGCGTGATTAGCGTAGAACCCTCGAAAACAATAAACACTAGGTCTGGTTTGAGAACGATCACGGAAGCCGTAGTAGGGGATGAGACCGGGAAAGTCAAGCTGACTATGTGGGGAAGAGCGCTCTCGAATAAGCTAAAGGAGGGAGATTCGATAGAGATTAAGAACGCGTGGACAACAGTGTTTAAGGGTGTGGTTCAGCTCAACGTAGGCGGGGAGGAAAACATAAAGGTAGGTTCTGAGGAAGCCTTACCTGAACCAGAGCAAATACCGGAGAAGTACCCTCAAGCACCAGAGGGTTATAGGCCTGAACGCAGACCGACCCAGAGGAGGTTCCAGAGAACTAGGAGGCCTTTCAGGAGGGAAAGGTCTACAGATTTTGGTGAGGAGGAGTAGGTTGAGTAACCCGCTCACGTACGAAGACATCAAGAATAAGGTTCCTGTGAAGCAAGGTGTTGAGTTAGGTATTGAGGGAGACAATTACCTGGTGGGCATCAGCGAAGAGAAAATATATTCTCTTTCTTTAAGCGCGTTCTACGTCTGGCAATTATGCGATGGAAGCAGGAATGTGGAAGAGTTAGCCACGCACATCATGCAGGACTTAAAAGAATCTTCTCAAGAAATAAGTGAGAGTGAATTAAAGGAAGTCTTAACGCTAATCTTAGGACAGCTCCACGAAGCAGAGTTAATCAAGTTTAGTGAGGAGTGATTTACTCCTTCTCAGGGGATCCCCGAATTTTTTCACGTAATTCGTCAACCTAGGATTAACTCAACCTCACTACAGTGTTTTTTAAGTACTGAAGTAAAGTAGTTCACGACCTCATACGGCGACCCTACCCCAACCCCGAACTTAAATAAGTGGGTCTCGTGTGTCCCCCTGTAATCACTGCAGCCGAAGCCCTTAACGCTCGGCACTAAATAATCTAGCCTCTTTAGAATCTCGTAGAGTGTGTCCTCACTGACCCCGCTACATAGCAAAGCACCGACGGGGTCGCAAGCTACGGTCAGGTAATCTATGTGCCACTTAAGCTTCTTACCGCCCCTCATGAAATGCCTTAAGACCCTCAGGTAGGGTTGTTTAATATTGGCGGAACCCAAGTAAACGTAGTAGCCACTACTTAGGAAGGCTTCGGAAGAGCCTGTCTTCACTAGAGTGTCACCGCATCGTAAAATAAACACGTAAGAAAAAACGTGTTGGGTTCCCTCCTTAGATGAGGTCTTGTAATCAACCGTGGGTTATCTCCCCACCTAGCTAACTATGTCTACATAAAAATATTGCTTAAGCTACCTTGCTTTCAAGGGGCTGATTTCATTGAGGGGTTCTGTCATGACGCGTGGGAACAACGCGTCGCTAGTCAATCAAGTAGTGACTTCCTGCGTTTCCTGCGCTTGAGAGACCGTTATATCTATGGTTGCCTTATTGACTTCTTCTAAAGCTTTAAGGAGTTTGAGTCCTAGGTTAGTTATCTTGTATACCTTATAGTTCCCTTTCTCGTTAATTACCTCGACAAGGTTCAGGGCTTCGAGCACGTGGAAAGCTGCTAAAACCTCGTATCTGGGGAGTCCGGATAACGCGACGACATCGCCCGGGGTTACTACCCTGCCAACCATTACTTCCAACATCTTCTTTAATCTCTCCTTAGACTCATTCAAGCTACACACCGGAAGAATTCTAAGGCGCGAACAAGCTTTTAAAAGTTACGGGTCGTTTCATTCATCAACCACCTCCTGAGATCTCTCGCGGTCTACGGGACTGTTGAGGGTTTTTAATAGATTGCTAGAGCGGGTTGGGGGGTGGTTGACGCCGGGGGGAGGATTTGAACCTCCGACCACCGGGTTAACAGCCCGGCGCTCTACCCGGCTGAGCTACCCCGGCATCTAATAATGTTTTACTAAGAGGGTTTTAAAACGTTACTTGGTTTTCCGGGTGGGTTCTCTCGCTGTCCTAGTTTAGAGGTTGTACTTGTTGAAGATTTGCTGCGAGGCTTCAACTCCGCTACCTAGCTTGACGGGATAGAGCCTATTATTGCTAGACCGGGCGGCACGGCCAGAGCTTTCTGAGAACCCGTGAATACCACGTCTATCCCCCACTCCCTCATGTTTATCTCCATACCTCCCAACGAGGCGACTGCGTCAACCACGTATATAGTCTCGGTATTCTTAATCTCCTCACCTATCTCCTTAATGTAGTTAGCTACCCATGTCGAGGTTTCCACGTGCTGTACCGTGAGTACCTTAGCTCCCTCCCTCTCAACTAATTCTCGAATACCTTTCCCTCTGAATCCAAGCCCTGGCCTACACCTAACCTCTACCGGCACCCCTCCCCTAGCTTTAGTTGCTTGAACGAAGTACTCGCCGAAATACCCGCTAATTAGGTTGAGTACCTTGCTTCCCTGATCCACGAAATTAGCTATAGAGAACTCCATTGCCGAGGTCCCGCTCCCCGGCATGACGATCACCTCCCCGTCAGTGTTTAAGATCTTTTTGAGCGCGTCGAGAGACTCCCTCAGAACGTCCTCGAACTCTCTTGAGACATGAGATCTCGTAACCCTAGCTAAGCTAAGTAAGACGCTTTGCTCGGTAAACGTGGGTCCGGGAATCATTAAGAGAAATCTCTCATCCATTAGAGACACCGCTTCTTAATTAACGCGGGAGCTATTAAAGCTTAGGGATTGCTGGAATACATGCCTTGATTTTCAATAGGTTAATCTTTACTTAAGCATGTAAAGGCAAACCATAAATAACGAGCTCATATTAGAGTATTTTCAACGGATTACCTAAAGTATTGCTTTAGTTGCTTTAAAGAATTACTTTAAAAATGTAGCTAGAATGTAATGAAGATTTGAAGTTAGGTTTAAGTAGGGTTTAATTCATTAAACTCATGAAGTGAACAACCATGAGCAAGAAGCCTGTTAAGGTTAAGGACTCAACCACAGGGAAGGAGGTAGAGCTAGTTCCCGAGAAGGTGTGGACTCTAGCCCCTAAGGGCAGGAAGGGAGTTAAGATAGGGCTCTTCAAGAGTCCGGAAACAGGGAAGTATTTCAGGGCTAAGGTCCCGGAAGACTACCCAGCTTAAGGAACCCTGGCTAAGTGTGAGGTAAAAATCAGGAGCTCTTTTTAAACTAAATTCATGTATCGTATTTTGAGTGATACTATGAGAGTGTTGGTAGTTTCAGATATTCACGACAACCTAGAAGCTATCTCAAGGTTTAAGACCGCGGTACTTAAAGAGAGTTACGACTTGCTGGCGGTCTTAGGTGACTTTACATCGCCTTTCACTCTCAGAGAGTTACTCAACGTAACGCCGAAGTTAATCGGTGTTTTCGGTAATAACGACGGTGATAAGGCTTTACTAAAGAATCTTGCGCCGCAACTAACGGATCAACCCGTAGAGGAGGTTTTAGAGGGGTGGAGAGCACTCCTCATGCACGGGTTTAAGGATCAGAAGCTAACGGAGAAGATAGTCTACTCCCTCTGCGTCTCCGGTTACTACGATATAGTGCTTTACGGCCATACCCACACACCTAAAGCAGAGGTCATAGGTAGGTGTCTCGCAGTCAATCCAGGCACGCTCTCAGGCTACCTAGCTAAACTCAAGAGTTACGCGGAATTAGAGGTATCTGATCATGAAGTAATTGCTAGAATAATTGATTTAGAATCCGGCGAACGCGTTGCCGTATCGTCTATGCATAGGTAGTTAATAGAATAACAATAACGTTTTGAGGTGCTGGGTCACTACCTAACACTTATAGCCTGTGTGAGTAGTGATTATGTGGTGTGGCTGGATGAGTTCATGGGTTTCAGTAATCGAGAATAGGTTGAGGGAGGAGAGCTCTAGGATTGACGAGGTCTTAAGCGCTCGCGACGCGGTTCGGGAGAACCTGATTAAGTTAGGTCGTGAGATAGTGAGGAATTCTGGTTACGTGATAACCTACATACATTCCGGTAGGTGGGGGGAGGTCGAGGAAAGTCTTCGCAAGCTGAGAGAAGCCCACGCTAAATTACGTGAGGTACTCAGCAAACACCCTTGTTACGAATTCACTAACATGGTCATCGATCACTTAAGTGAGTATGCTGAAGCAGAAATCTTCTACAACTTGGTCAAGAACAGGAAGTTAGTAGTGCCTGAGGAGCTGGGCATTGATTACGTGCCCTACGTGCTAGGACTACTTGACGTGATAGGGGAGCTCAAGAGATACGTCCTAACACTACTCTCGCTAGAGAAACCGATACGTGAAGCCACGGAATTCTTCAACCTAATGGAGGTAATATACGAACACCTCCAACACCTAGACTACCCAGACGCCGTACTACCTAACGCCAGAAGAAAAATAGATGTTGCTAGGGGAGTTATAGAATCGTTGAGATACCTGCTAGTGGAGGTATCTTTCAAAGCTTACAGCAGGGAAGGGAAGCAGTGAATTTAGTTTAAAATTTTAATGTATTTCGCGTGATATCTATGCTGTGCTTTTTTTCACGACTCTGCCTATCATCAATACTATGATAAACGCTAAGAGTCCTATTAACGCGCCGAAAACTGAATCGCCTACGTAAGGTTGCCCTATGAGTCTCCAATAGACACCGGCTATGCTACCACACACTATAGCCGCGAAACCCGCTTCTTTAGTTACGTTTTTCCATAAAATTCCTAAAACGAATGGTGCGAAGGGACCGGCTGACCTCAACATGAAAGCAAACGTGTTTATGGTGATTATATCAAATCCTGTGAGAGCTGCTAACATAGCTAAAACACCGACCACTACTATCCCCACCCTAGTTAAGATTACTATTTCCTTGTCGGAAGCGTTTTTCTTGATATACCTCTTCCAAATATCTATGGCGAAAATAGATGAAGCACCCAACATGTCTGAGTCAGCACTAGACATCGTTGCGGCTAAGATTGCTGCAAGTCCTACACCCGCTATCACCTCCGGCGCGTAGCCGAGCATTACCTTAGCGTAAGCGTCACTGGACCTAATCCCCGGCATAGCACCTAGAGCGACTAAGCCTATTATAGCCGGCACGAAGGCGTAGAGACCCATGAGTAGACCTGAGAGTAGGGAACCCTTCATAGCTACTTTCTCGTCCTTAGAAGCCAGAGCTCTCGAGACCATCTCAGCCCCTGTAACAAACGTTATTATGTACATGAAGAATAGACTCCCGATAGTGTTGAAGCCTGCTTTAAATAGATTCATTTCTGAGGGAGGTACGCTCTTGACTATAGCATCCCAGCCGCCTGCGTTAAGTATTATGAAAGGCAATGCTATTAACATTCCTAAACTTATCATGAGGAACTGAACGAAATCCGTTAACACATCTGCCCATAACCCTCCTAATATAGTGTAAGCAATAGTTATTATCCCAGCTAGAAGAACGCCGGTCTCGAAAGACAACCCAGTTAATGCAGCGAATATAGTGCCTGAAGCAAGTATTTGCGAGGCCGTTAAAGTAGATAAAGATATTATCTGGAGTACAGAGGTAGCTATATGTGATGGAGCTCCGAAACGTTCTGAGATAACGTCAGGCAATGTCCAGGCCCTAGTTCGCCTCATCAAGTAAAATACGTATGTCACGGGTATCATAGCTAGAGCTGCCGTCATAATATACCAACCGGCAGACAAACCCCAACCACCGTAAGCACGGGCAGCAACACCAACGGTACTACCACCACCTATATTGTTTGCTGCTAGAGACGCGGCGACGAGTAACACACCAACTCTTCTGCCAGCAAGTACTAAATCCTCGGCTGTCTTAATCTTGTATTTGGCAGCATAGAAACCAAGACTTAGCATAAAGATTAAATAAGCTATAACAACTATTAAAGCCCAAACATACATATTTAAAGACACCTCAAGAACAGAAACTGAGATAATATTATTAAGTATTGTTTAAAATGAGTCAATAAATTATTGAAGCGCAACACATCCGAACTTCTAAATTTAATTTAATCAATCACTTCAAACATTATTCTGTATTCGTCTAAGAATTGTTGTGGTCCCCCGGGAGGGATTCGAACCCCCGACCCCCCGGTTCCTGCCGGAGGGCTTGTTTAGGTGTGTACCCTCCGGGGCTGACTACAGCCGGGTGCTCTACCGCTGAGCTACCGGGGGACCCAATATTTACAAGTCTTAGGGAGATTAAAAAGATTTCCCGCGTGTTTTTCGGTATGAGGGTGTATTCTTAAATACTTATCATGCCTTGAGTTATTGTTAGGGGACTATTATATTTGGTAGGAGATCTAGGGAGCCTAAGCTGAATTTGAGAAGTGTCGGGAAATTTATAATTGACTTGAAACAGCTTCATAAGAAGGTGTTTTTCTACAGGTCTAGAGTGCAGGAAAATATCAGTAGGCTTCAAAACAGGCTTGCCCAAGTTAACGAGCCTTTACTGAGGAACGAGATATTACGTAACATAAAGGTTTACGAGGGTCTATATAATTCACTCGTGAAGGTTGAGGCGCTTCTCGAGGTCCTCATAATTAAGTTGGAAACCATCGGGTTCATAAACGTCACGAGCAACGACATAGCGACTGTCAAGGAAGTGTTGAGTAAGATGATGAGTGACGTGAGGGAGATCCCTGACCTCTCAATAGTTCTTGAAGATTTGGTGGATAGAGCTAACGACATCCTCGACACCTTCCCTGAGTCGAGGAGTATGCTACTCCCTGACGTAGAGGAAGCTAAGAAGATTATCTCGGAAGCTGAGGTCGTGGCTAAGGAGAAATTAAAAGAAACGTATCTAGGTAGTTAATACGTAATAGCCCCCCTCAACCCTGAGGATCTTATTCTTCAGTAGCCACTCAACCGCGCCTTTATAGTAGTCCTCACCGACGTCAATCTCGTACCATTCCTTAAACTTACTCACTAATTCTTGGAAGGTCCAAGACTTCTTATACTTCCCCTCCTCACTCAAGATCCTCTTAAGAAACTGGTACGTGTCTTCCAGCCTCGTCCAAGGGTACTGGAACCATATCCACTCACGAACCTCAACGCTGTAGTAGTCTGGCTTGAACTTAGCGACCGGGGATATCCACTGAAGCACCGCAACCCTCACGTCACTCACGTTCCAGTTCTTGCGTATGAAGTCTTTAGCGAGTAGCACGGAATCCCCTGTGTCCACGATGTCGTCAACTATTAAGACCTTACCGTTGTTTAAGTCTAGCTTGTAAGGGAACTTAATTATCGCTTTCTCCTCGACCTTAGCTGCCTCGGTCCAGTGCTGTGATTGGATGGAGATTAGGTTCTCTATCATCAGGAAATCGCAAACGAGTCTTGCCGGGACGAAGCCTCCCCTAGCTATAGCTACTACCACGTCAGGCCTGTAATTAGATTCCTCGATTTTCCTAGATAAGTCGCGGGCCCAGCTTACTATCTCATCCCACGAAACTAATTTAGTCTTGACTTTAGGCATTGAACGTCCCAATACTATATTTTTGGTAAAGCGGTATTAAAATCTGAGCTTTCATTAATTTCCTGGAATTTAACATGAACGTGTTTAAATGATCGCGCACACTAAAACCCTTTTTTACGATGCGTGTGGAGTGTCCCTCAACATAGTGGGTGGTTGCTGAACCCGCTGTATTACTTAAAATTTCAAGACTTATTAAGACCTGGAATAAGGTGATATTGGTGTCCAGTATTGATTTAGGACGCCTGAAGTTGAGTGAGGTAGAAAAGGAAGCGAGGAGATTCTGGGAAGCGAATAACATACCCGCTAAGTGGAGGTCTTGGGGAGAGGGGAAACCCATATTCTCGTTCTTGGAGGGGCCTCCTACAGCGAACGGAGTCCCACACATAGGGCATTTAAGGGGGAGGATATACAAGGACTTCGTCTTGAAGCTCATGAGGTTACGCGGCTATAACGTGTGGGCTCAGGGAGGGTGGGACGAGCAGGGCCTGCCGGTCGAGGTAGAGACTGAGAAGAAGTTAGGGATAAAACATAAGAAGGAGATTGGGGAGAGGATATCCCCAGAAGAGTTTACGAGGAAGTGCAACGAGTTAGTAGACTACTACCTGAAGTTCTGGGAGACGCAGGCCACCGCCGACATAGCGTTGTGGCTAGACCTAGAGAACGCGTACGAGACTAGGAAGCCTGAGTACATCGAGCACGTGTGGTACTTGATAAAGAAAGCATATCATGACAACCTACTCTACGAGGGTTATAGGGTGCTCCCGTTCTGCCCTAGATGCGAGACCGTCTTAAGTGACGCGGAGGTAGACCTAGGTTACGAAGAGAAGACCTCTCCATCCATAATAGTGAAGTTTAAAGTCAGGAACGCCTCGAACACGTACCTCCTGATATGGACCACGACCCCGTGGACACTGGTAGATAACGAGGCAGTCGCTGTGAGCCCTAAAGGCAGCTACTGCAAGGTCAGGGTAGGCGATGAGTTTTGGTGGGTTGCGGAATCGAGGATGCAGGAAGTCTTAAGCTTAGCTAGGGTTAGGGGTGAGTGTGTTGAGGTAGTGGAGGGGGAGAGACTTGCCGGGTTGGAGTACGAGCACCCACTAGGTGAGGAAGTCCCCGTACATAAGTCGCACGGCAACGCTCATAAAGTGCTTGTAGGCGAGTTCGTATCGTTAGAGGAAGGCACTGGGTTGGTGCACATAGCTCCCGGACACGGTCCGGAGGATTTCGAGCTAGGTTCCAGGCACGGCTTACCGATAACCAGCAACGTGGAAATTAACGGGGTGTTCAACGGCGATGCCGGGGTTTTCCAAGGCCTTAGCGTTGATGAAGCGTCGGAGAAGGTAATTCAGGTCTTGAGGTCTAAGGGGTTACTGATTTACTCCGGCACCATAACGCACGCGTACCCCCACTGCTGGAGGTGTCACACACCGCTGATATACAGGGCTGATAAGCAGTGGTTCATAGACATAGGTAAGATAAAGAAAGACCTCATGGACCAGCTAGAGAAAGTGAATATATACCCGCCAAAGCTTAAAGAGAGATTCACTAATTGGGTTGCTAACGCTAGGGACTGGACCCTCTCCAGGTCACGTATTTGGGGGACCCCACTACCGGTATGGAGGTGTAGAAACAACCAGAACAAGCTCTTAGTAGTGGGGAGTTTAGAGGAGTTGAAGAAGCTAGCGATTAACGCAGGGGAATTCAGCGACTTTGAATTAACTCATAGACCCTGGATAGATAGGGTTGAGATACGAACCGAGGATTGCGAGAAGTGGGAGAGGGAGCCTTACGTCATCGACGTATGGATCGATAGCGGGATAGCTTGGTACGCCAGCGTCGACGGCCTCAGGAACAGAGAATTATTCAGTAAGTTATTCCCCTACACCTTCATAACGGAGGGCGTGGACCAGACTAGAGGCTGGTTCTACTCCCTCTTAGTGACTTCCGTGATGCTGACCGGTAAAGCCCCCTACAAAAACATCTTAATTCAGGGGCTGATACTGGATAAGTACGGTCGTAAGATGTCTAAACATCTAGGCAACGTAGTCTACGCTGAGGAAGCTCTCAGGAAGCACGGTGCTGACGCTTTAAGACTCTACATACTGAGCACGTACCCGCCCGGCGACCCCTTCATATATAACGAAGACGAGATCAAGAACGTGATGACGTCACTCAACATAATTTGGAATGTGTTCAGGTTCGCTCACACGTACATGACGTTGGATAAGTTCAGCCCGGAAACCCATAAGTTGAGTGACTTACTGCCTAACGCGAGAGTGGAGGATAGGTGGGTTCTCTCCAGAGTGAATACTGTGATGAGTCAATACCTGGAAGAGCTGAAGACATACAACATACACACAGCTGTCAAGAACCTTATCTCCTTCTTCGTCGAGGACTTGAGTCACAGGTATCTCAGGCTGATAAGGAGGAGGGTTTGGGAGGAGGAGAGTAGTGATAGGTTCGTGGCATACTCCGTCTTATACTATGTTCTGAAGAGAGCTCTCAAGATGTTAGCCCCCGTAACCCCGCACCTAGCCGAGGTGCTCTGGCAGAGATTCTTCAGGTACTACGAGAAGTCTTTGGAGGAGAGCGTACACTTAAGCAGTCTTGAGAGCGTGGATGAGGGGTACGTGAACCCTGAGTTAGAGGAGGCATTCAACGAAGTTTTTAACGCTTTCAGCGCGGTCGCGGCTTTAAGAAACTCTCTAGGCCTGAAGTTGAGGTGGCCTGTGAGAACGGTCTACGTATCCGCAACCAGAGAAATTCTTGAGAAGATCGCGAGACTTGAGGAGATACTTAAGTTCTTAGCCAACGCTAAGGAGGTGGTCTTGACGGAGAGACTACCTCCAGTTTGTGAGGGGGGTGAGTACTCCACCCTAACCTCAGATAAGTTCACGGTCTGCATGCCTAAGAAACTCGATAAGGAATTGCTTAACGAAGCTCTCTCACGAGAAGTGATTAGGAGGATTCAGGTAATGCGTAATAAAGCAAACCTATACGTAGACGAATTCATCGAGGTAGGTATAGAGACCGACGAGAAGGAACTTAAGGAAGCGGTGGATTCCCTGAAAGAATACATAGCCAGGGAAGTCAGAGCAACGCAAATCTCCGATAAGGTATCGAAAGACATGTTCGTAGAAGACTGGGATATTGAGGGGATGAGGGTTAAGATAGGTATAAGGAAGCATCAAACAAGTAACTGATTTTCCTGGAGCACGCACACCTCAGCCGGATAGGCTGTTACGGGTTTGAAGTGTTTTGTAAATAACTGTGAATATTTCTAAATACTTCTTAAGGCTATTATGTAAGCTGATGCTGTGTGTCTGTCTAGTCCAAGCCTCTTCATAATCTCATCGTGTTCTCTAGAGCTTGTCGTCCCCCTCGGGTCTACAAACTTTACGTCTAGCCAGTAGAGAGGAGCTTTCATCGCTATTCTTTCAATGATAGAGTTCCTGAAAACAGCTATCTTGTAGTTGTAGTTCTCATGCTTTCTATCGCCTTCCCTAACCCATGCAAACTTTAGATACCCTAACGCCTCTGGATTCTCTAAAGCGATGGTTGATACGCCGTGTTCGTAGGCGTATCTAAGCATCTCATGAATCTTCATGCCTATGATGCTCCAAGCCTTTCTCCTCGGACAGCCCCTAGCCGTCGTCTCTGAAAACCAGAACGTCTTGCAATCCCTCAGATTACCCTTCTCATCTACTATCGCAAGGTTGATTCTATCACTATTAACATCTACACCGCCTATTAAGCTACCTCTAGGTTCTCCATATCTTGTCGCATGCTTTAGGTAGAAGTCGTAACCGATAGTTACGTGGATTTCGCCACTAACATAGAGCTTGCCGCTCCTAACATTGTATCCTCTGACTACCACTCTAGGCATGTACTTCTCCTTAGACTCAACAACAAGCTTCAAGAGCTCTCCATGACCCCTATTAGGCTTTGACTTTATCAGTACCCTATCCTTTGAACCGTCATAGCTGTAGGTTGTTACTAGTGCTGAGCCGTCTTCTAGGATCCTGATAACGTTTCCATCTACCTCCCTATCGTAGTGCTGAAACATCAGCCAATCCGAGAGCTCGATGCTTCTGTAGTCGATTCCCAGCTCTCTAGCGCCCTCCCAAATGCCGTAGACTAAATATATTCCACCATAAGCATACCTCTTGTTGGGTATGAGGTCTCTGGCATCACTGTAAACATCTTAACCCAAGCAATTTTAGACGGTATCAAAGCATTCAATAGCTCCTTACTCCTGCTGAGAACCCTGTGGCAAGCTAACTTAAACAGCCACGCAGTAGACAGTATCTTCTTAGCCCTATCACCGCTAGCATTGAATGATAGCTTAATTGTGTAAAGTGGATTCTCAACCAAGGCTATAGCCCAGCAAAATATATAAGTCTCAGAAGCCTATAAGTTTGTTGGTGTCTCCGGGTTTCCGAGACCCGCAGGGCTATGAAGCCCCTGGCGACAGGGGCTGAGCTACTGTGGTGAGGGGGCTCGGGGGTAGCGTGATGAGCCACCCGTCAAGTATTTACAGCTATTCACAGCTAATTACAGGTCTTGGCGGGTGGTGAACGCTTAACCGGAAGATCGGGCACGTCTTTAAAACCTGTCAAAGAATATTATATCATAAGCTGTTTGAAGTGTTGGGTGGTGCCTCAAGCCGTGGATTACGTGGCGTGCGAGGATGTTCAGCGCAGAGCTAGTAAGTTCATTCGAGACGTTGGTAGAGGCACGGTATTAGGGTCTACAGAGGTTGTTGTGGGTTCTTTAGAGATCGTGAGAGATGCGGCGAGCTCTTGCAGGAACACGTTCAAGGACTTCCTGGTAAGCTTCATCCCTTCAGTGATTGCTTCCAGACCTTCCTCGCAGGTAGTGGAGAACGTGTTCCGTAGGTATCTTGAAGAGTTTATCGCTGTGAGAAATGAGAGAGGGTTTGAGGAGGCTGTGGGGGTTACGCAACGCATCGTGGATTCCTTGATTAAAGAACTTGATCTGGTTAGAGACGCGATCGCCGAGATAGGTTCTAAGAGGGTTGAGGACGGGGACACTATCTTAACACATTCTTACAGTACTACGGTGCTGAGGACTCTCAAGAAAGCTGTTGAGAGGGGTACCGTGTTCAAGGTTTACGTGACTGAGTCTAGGCCTATAGGTGAGGGTAGGGTGACCGCCAGCAACCTTAGTAGGTTAGGGATCGAAACCACTTTAATAGTGGACTCTGCCGTTAGGTACGTGATGAAGCGGGTGAGTAAGGTGTTGGTCGGCGCGGACGCTATAGCGATAAACGGTGCCGTAGTAAATAAGGTAGGCACTTCAGCGATCGCTCTAGCCGCTAAGGAAGCTAGAACTCGTTTATTCGTCTTGGCAGGGGTTTACAAATTATCGTTTGAGACAGTCTTCGGCGAGTTGATTGAGCAGGTGTTCCTCGAAGACGCAAGCCTCGTCATACCTAGGGAGAGGATTCAGGAACTTCCGGAGAGGGTGAGGGTTAGTGCGCCGCTCTTCGATGTTACGCCGCCAGAATACGTGGACGCCATAATCACCGAGAGAGGCGTCCTAGCCCCTCAAGCAATACCTGTTTTGGTAGCGAGCCTCTACGGGTGGCCGCCCAAGATCAGGTCTTTAAGGGATTTATTGATGGAGGTGGGTAAGGATTGAGTCACGAACACAGGTTCCCTAAGGAGGTGGTGGAGATTTATGAGGGTATTAAGAACATGAGCATAAGAGGTGCTGGGAGAATAGCTAAGTATGCTGTCATAGCATTGATGAAGGCTGCGGAGGATTACAAGGGCAGCGAGACACGTGATTTCCTTCAGTACATGGAGCGCGTGGGTTCCTACCTAAAAAGCGCTAGACCTACTGCAGTTTCTTTACCGAACGCCGTCACGTACGTCCTCAGCAGGCTAAGGAAACTAAGCATTACCTCCGTGGAGGAAGGTAAGCAAGCGGTCGTTAACCTAGCTCAGGAGTTCGTGAGGAAAGCTGACGAAGCTCTCAAAATAATTGGTGAGTTAGGGTCTAGACGCATCGAGAACGGGGACGTCCTCATGACTCACTGCCACAGCACCGCCGCAGTGTCGGTAATAGTCACCGCGCATAGGAAGGGGAAAGTCAACGTAGTGTACGTTAAGGAAACCCGCCCGGCCTTCCAAGGCTTAATAACCGCTAAGGCGCTAGCTGAGGAAGGTCTTGAAGTAATCGTGATACCTGACTCGTCAGTAAGATATTTCATGAAGAAAGTAGATAAGGTAGTTGTAGGTGCTGACACCGTGGCAGCTAACGGGGCGGTAGTCAACAAGATAGGTACTTCGTTAGTAGCTCTAGCGGCTAAGGAGGCCAGGGTTCGTTTCTACGTCGCTACCGAGACATTCAAGTTCAGTCCTTACACGTTGCTAGGAGAGCTAGTACCCATAGAGGTTAGGGATCCCAGGGAGGTAGTTGATGAGGAGTGGATTAGGGAAAACGAGAGGGTGAAGATATTCAACCCGGTATTCGATGTTACGCCGCCGGAATACGTGGACGCCATAATCACCGAGAAAGGAGTGATACCTCCTCAAGCCGCGCTCTTATTACTAACCGAGGACTACGGGATCGACTTAAGAGAGATAGGGATGAATTCCCCGGCAACCTACGAGGAGTAAGTCCTCTTCCTACTCCCAGAATCAGAGCACCACGGTCTTTATGTTCAGCTTGCTCGCCACGTAGTCCGCGAACACCTTGCCTTGCGAGCTTCTCGCGTTATTAACTATGAGTAGCTTAGGCTTAGAGAGCCCTACGTACTCTATCAACCCTCTGAAATCTGAGTGATCGCTGAACGCTACTAAGTAGCTGTTACTCCCGATCTTCCTGTAGGGTTTCGCGAATTCCCAGCCGCTGAGCGTTACGTGACTCACCCTATCGTTCCCTGCTAGCCTGGAGTAGCTGGTTGAGTGTGTTAGGTAGACGTACCAGCCGCTCCTCACGACCTCCATGCCCTCACGAGAGTTCACGTGGAAATACTCGCCGAACCTCATCCCGTACTTCTCCGCGATCTTCGATAGTGAGTATTGTTTGTGGCTGAGGACGAAGGGGGCTATGACCCCGCGCTCACGCAAGACCTGCATGACTTCCTGAACCTTACCGTAGTAAGCGTATAGGTGGACAGGCCCTTTACTGAGTAACTCGTTGATTAAATCCGCTAGAACAGTCTCGATGAAGTCGTCGAATTCTCTGACGTATGAGGGATGCCCGTACACGGCGTCAATAATCAGAACCTCCGGCTGGAGCACGTCGGTCCCCCTACCGACCTTCTTGAAGTCGCTGGTATACCCGACGGTCGTGTTATCCTCATACTCTACTAATACCTGCGCTGTCCCGGGGATGTGTACGGCTCTCTTAAAAACTACTTTAACGTCCCCCACCCTGTAAGACTGGTCGTAGTTGAGGGGGACGAACAGTGAGGGGTCGTTGAATCCTGCGACAACGGAGAGCCATTCGAGGGTGAGTGGTGTGCCGATTATCTTCTGTCTACGCCTTATAGACTCGGAAAGCCTCGTGGTGTGGTCGCTGTGGACGTGGGTTACCACCCTCTCGTGAAAATCTTCGTGGCCGTCGATAACTACCGCGTCGTTGACTAGTATGCCGCCGTGGTCATTCACCTTAATCGAGGCTTTCTGCAGAATCGATTCAGTACTCACTGAGCAACCCCTGCCAAGATTATTAAAGGACAGGGAAATTTATAAAAGTGAAAAGCTTCGTTAAGCTGGCTTAGATTGCTGTCTTGTAGTGTGTTGCGAGAGCTTTCCTCAATTCCTCGATATCCGGGTTTATTACCGGGGCATCGCCCACGACCTCCCTCACGACGTCAGGGTCTTTCAGCCCGTGCCCCGTTATCAGCACCACCACTTCCTCGTCTTTGTCTATGAGCTTGTCTTGGAGAGCTTTCATGAGCCCTGCTAAGGACGCCGCTCCGGAGGGCTCTGCGAATATCCCCTCACTGCTAGCGAGCGCTTTCATGGCTTCAACGATTAGGGAGTCCTCAACCTCCTCCGCGTTACCGCCAGTTACTTTAAGAGCTTTCAGGCCGGCGTCGCCGTCCCAAGGATAGGGGTCCTCAAGCCCCCAAGCTATCGTGTGCGGGCGGTCCCAAGGACGTATGTTGAACGGGTCTTGATTTTCTTTAAACGCTCTAACGAAAGGCGGGTTACCTGTTGACTGCACCGCGAATAATCTAGGGTATTCGTCGATTAGACCCAGCTCTAGGTAGTCCCTGAACCCCTTCCAGACGCCCGTGAGTAGTGACGCAGCCCCTACCGGAACGAACACCCAGTCCGGAACCCTCCAACCCATCTGCTCCACTATCTCGTAGGAGATTGTTTTAGATCCCTCTATCTGGTACGGGTTGAAGGGGCCGAAGCTGGGTGAGGGGAAGAACCCGAATTTCTCGTAAGCTAGCCTCATCATCTTGACGGTGGGGTCCTCCCTGCCAAGACCTCGTACCTTGACTACCCTAGCTCCGTAGAATAGTAGCTGAGCGATCTTGCTATAACTAGCTTGCTCTATGACGAAAGCGTAGACCTCCATCCCGGTCCTGGCGGCGTAAGCTGATAGAGCTACTGCGGCGTTACCTGACGAGGCCGTGACTAACTTGCTGTAGCCGAACTCTTTAGCGACGCTAACGGCCACGGACATCCCGCGGTCTTTGTAGGAAGCTGTCGGGTTTCTTGTTTCGTCCTTGATCCATAAAGACTTAATCCCGAGCTTCTCGGCAAGCCTTCGAGCCTTGATTAAGGGGGTCGCGCCCTCATCTAGAGTAACTATGTTCTCGCTTTTCTCAGGCGGTAGTAAGTCGAAGTACTTCCATTGATTGGTCAGGAGTTTCTTGCTGACGTATTCCCTAGTATAGAAATTCTTGAGTGCTTCGTAATCGTAGTTTACGTCTAGCCTGCCTAAATCGTTTCTTAAGCAGATGGAGGGCTTATCCTTATACTCGTAGATCGTGCCGCAACGAGAGCATGTGAGGTTTTTTATGTATTTCGACATATCGCTTCAGCCCCACACAAGTAGTTCCCGGGGCGTTTTTTAGTATGACTTAAACTAAACGAGAAATACTCGTTAGGAAGGGTTCAAGCCTTGAAAAGAAAAACTTACTTGATTTTAATGAAACATCTTGGATGACTACACCCAGTAGCTTGACGGGAAGTGTATAGCTCTTGTCGGGCAGACCGTCGTGCAGACGCCGCAACCGTAGCACTTACTAGTGTCTACTACGGCTACCCTGGCGTTGCCCTTGGGGAGGACGTGGACGGCGTCGTAGGTGCATGACTGCTCGCATAGTCCGCAAGCAATGCATTTCTCTTCCGAGACTACGGGGTTCTTCACCTCGTACCAGCCGGCTAGGTCAGGCTTAAGATGCTTCAACGCGACGCCTCTCACATCCTCTATGCTTGAGTACCCGTGTTCCCTCAACCACTTAGCGACTCCCTCAGCCAGCCTCCTAAACACTTTAGGGCCTTCCAGTATGGCTTGAGTACATACTTGAACAGCTGTGGCTCCGGCCATAACGTACTCGATCACGTCCTCAGGTTGTGAGATCCCTCCAACCCCGATTATGGGTAGCTTACTTATCTTAGCTATCTCAGCCACTACAGCCACGCCGAGAGGCTTTATAGCAGGTCCTGAAAGCCATCCGTGCCCGTTAGGCCCTCCCATGATGGGCCTCCCGCTCTCAACGTCTATGTGTAGTGTAGGCCCTATAGTGTTTATCGCTACCACCCCGTCAACACCTACTTTCTCAAGCTCCCTTATCATCTCTTTAAGACCTGTGAGGTGGGGGCTTAGCTTAGGGAATACCGGGACGTCCACGACCTCCTTGAGTGCTTTAGCTGATTCTACGACCGGCTTGTAATCGAAGCCTACGTAATGCGTTGAGAACTCAATAGCTTGAGCACCTGCTTTCACCGCTTTAGGCCCTAGCTCCCTGAGCTCGTGCGCCCAGTACCCTAAGCTAGCTATCAACGGTATCCCGTGTTTCTCAGCAACTCTCCTAGCGTAAGGTAATTCAACATTGAACCATTGCTCGGGCGGTAGGTCAGACCAGAGCTCAGCGTTTAAGAACCCGTAGTACGCCCCCCTAACACTCACTATCTTAGTAACTAGCTTCCCGTCCTCGTACTTAGGCGACACCAACCCTACATACCCTCTGTTAACGACCCCCATGTGAGGTCTCGGGACCTTAGCTGCTTTAATACCTATAGTCTTAGCTACCAGGCCTCCTGCACCGCCCTCAGCAAGTAGCTCCATAGCTTTGCCATCTCTTGAGATCGGGCACGCGGAGTTTAGTATAGGGTTCCTGAACCTCAGACCGGCTATCTCAACAGATATTTCCACGCTCATACACACCACCTAATAAACTACGGCTTAAGCCACTCAACCTTGTACTTGACCTCCATAGAGATCATCCGGTCCCAAAGCCTGTTCACGACTTTCTCAGCGTAATCAATAACCCTATCTAGGTCGACCGTTATCACACGCCTCTCTTTAGTGACCCAGCTACCCCTTACTAAGACACCCCAAACATCCTTACCGTTGAAGGTGTTAACTAGATGCCCGTACACAGTTCTCTCGTCGAGGGGTGTGTGCGTGAATTCAGGGACTAATATCGTTATGTCAGCTTCCTTACCTACCTCTATAGAACCTATCTTGTCGTGAACGCCAAGCGCTTTAGCCGCGTCGATAGTGGCCATCTCAACCACCTTGAGGGGGGACATCAACCTAGGGTCTTTATTCACTACCTTATGTACCAGGTATGTTGACCTCATGTTCTCGAAGACGTCCATCACGTACCCGTCATTACCTATGCCCACAGTCATCCCGAGCCCTAACATCTTAGGGATTGGGGGGACTCCAACCCCGTTAATCATGTTGCTCATCGCGTTATGAGCTATCTTCACGTCGTGCTGCTTTAATATCATTAACTCATCCTCAGTTACTTGAACGCCGTGTATTGCGAGGAACCTCGGGGATAAGAAGCCTATATCTCTCAACCTCTCCACAGGCCTCTTCCCGTACCGCTCGATGTTGTGGTAGACGTCTATAAGCCCCTCCTCTAAGTGCATAGCGTATATAGTCCCGTACTTATCAGCTAATTCCTTAGTCTTGATTAATACGTCGTCTGTGACTGTGAAAGATGCGTGTAGTGTGAAAACTCCCTTAACCTTGCTTTCAGGGTTGGCGTGAGTCTTCCTAACGAATCTCTCGTTCTCTGCTATGCCCTCATAACCCTCACTCAAACTCCTCCTCTGGGTAACCGAGAACCCTGCGAAACCTCTTAAACCGACTTCGGTAACTCCCTTCTCGACGTAGTCTAGCGAGTTCTGGGTGACGTTAGGGGCGTCCAGCAAGTCTTTAAAGAAGGTTGTTCCAGTCCTGGCGAAAAGTATGGATCCAAGCAACGCGCTAACGTAGACGTCTTCATGTGTTAGAGTCTCGTCCAGAGCCCACCAAATCCTCTGCAGATTCTGCTGGAAGTCGGACGGCGCCTCAATCACGCCAAACCACGGGGAACCGGTTAAGAGGAGTCCGTAGAAGTGTGTGTGAGCACACACGAAGCCAGGGGTCACGACACTCCTCCTCAACTCCACGTATTCCTCGGCAACATACTTACTCCTGCCGTCACCGGAACCCACGTCAACTATCTTGCCGTCCCTGACGGCGACGAAGCCTCGCGGGACAACGTCCCTCCTAGGATTCATCGTGACAATTAAAGCATTGTTTATCAGTATATCTACCTTCTCCAAGCAAAACACACCGTTAGAATCAGGGTTAAGACTATTTTAAACAATTGTTTATATATTCTAGAGAAAAGCTTTTAAGGATTTAAAAGGGCTTAACGTGCGTGTTTAAATTATTTACGAAAACATTTAACGACTATATGGGTAGTACCGTGGTTCCTGAGCGTCCCTTAATTACTTCGTAGCCGTTGTATAGATGGCCTATCATGGCTCTCTTACCGCCGTTCTTTATGAACCTTATCGCGGCTAGCACTTTAGGACCCATAGACCCCGGCGCGAAGTGGCCTTCCTTATAGTACTTCTCCAGCTCAGACACCATGACAACATCTAACTTCTTCTGATCAGGTTTGCCGAAGTTTAAGTAAACTCCGTCAACGTCTGTTAATATCGCGAAAGTTCCTACACCGAGAGATGTCGCTAAGACTTCGCCAGCCAGGTCTTTATCTATGACTGCCTCAACACCCTGTAATGAGCCGTCGTCGTTTCTGACGACCGGTATCCCGCCACCGCCGGAAGCGACGACTATCCACCCGTCGTCAACCAGCCTCTTTATAGCAGATACTTCCACGTTGTTGAAGGGGTTTGGTGACGGAACCACCCTCCTATACCCGCCTCTGGGATCGGGCTTGAAGATCCAGCCTTTCTCAGCAGCCAGCTTCTTAGCTTCTTCCTCGGTGTACCAACTCCCCACGTACTTGGTGGGGTTGCTCCACGCGGGATCATCCCTCCTAACCTCAACCTGATTGACTACGGCCACAACCCCTTTGACGGAGTCTTTAACCCCCTCTCTCAAGAGCACGTTACTTATTGACTGAGCTAGTAGGTAGCCTAACCATCCTTGAGTCATTGCTCCGGCTATGTCCATTGTCAGGGGAGGTATCTTATCCTTAGATCTCTCCATCCACTCCATTATGATGCCTACTTGAGGCCCGTTCCCGTGCGTGACGACTACCCTATACCCCTCCTTAACTATCCTCACTATGGTTTCAGCGGCTCTGTAAGCGTTCCTCCAGTAGTCTTCAGGGGTTCCTTTATCCCCCTTTGACTGGAAAGCGTTACCGCCTAAAGCTATGAGGATATACCTCTCATCCCTACCCAATTAAGTGCGCACCCCTCACTCATACCTACTTCCCATAACCATCGACATCACGGCTTTCTGGACATGCAGCCTGTTCTCAGCTTCCTCAAAGTAGAGTGATTTCTCGTACGTGTCTAGAACCTCGTCCGTGACTTCCTGACCTCTGTCAGCCGGACCGCAGTGCATGTAGTATGGCTTGCCTGACTCCTCTAAGAGGTCCATAGTGACTATCCAGTTCTTGAACTTGCTCTGGTACTCCATAGCTTCCTCCTTATGTACCTTCCCGTCAGCACTGAAGGGCGGGAAGAACCCTTTAGGACTCCAGGCCTTCGGGTAAACGAAGGTTGCTCCCTCGAAGGCTTCCTTCATGTCGTGAGTTACTTTGACGGAGCCGCCGTAACGGTCAGCTAACTCCTTAACCTTCTGCATTATGTTATCCATTAACTCGAAGCCTGGCGGGTGAGCGATCCATACCTCAGCACCCATCATAGCGGCCATGATGGCGACGTCTTGCGGGACAGCTAACGGCTTGAGGCCGCCGGAGTAAGCGTAGGAAACCACGAACTTCTTACCCCTCAGGTTAGGCACGACGTCTAGCGCGGCCTTAATATCAGCTAGGGACTGGAAGGGGTGGAATATATCGTCCTCCATGTTGAGGACCGGTATGGTAGCCCACTTAGCGAATTCCTCGATGACTCTATGCCCTCTGCCGATGTGCCATTTAGCTGCGTCAGCGTAAATCCTTATAGCTATCCCGTTCCCGTACCTGCTCAAGACTCTGGCGACGTCGCTTATGGCTTCAGTCTTGTAAGGCTCCATGTCTTCGGGGAGTGTCGGGGTGTAGACGTCTTGAGGGCTTAGGAAGTGTGCGTGACCGCCAAGCTGAGACATGCCTGCCTCAAAACTATTCCTAGTTCTTAAAGACCTGTTGTAGAAGAACATGAACAGTGTCTGTCCTTGTAGGTATGGTGTAGGCACCTTAGCTTTAAACTTCCTCTCTAAGTCTCTGGCGGCTTCGATAATCAGCTTTATGTCTTCCTGCGTCCTCTCCAGGTTGGAGAGGTAGTCTTGACCTTCCCAAATACCTACGTACCAGGGCTTGCCCAAACACGTCACCACATAACTCATTAAGAAGCCTATCTTTTAAACTTCACTATATTGATTTCAATAAAACGTTATTTTGTTCGATAAAGAAAAATTATCGTGGTTTTATACGTGTTTTAGTTAATCATTACTTGAGTCCAGCCATCGTTAAGGCTAGGACAGCCATCTTAGTCCATAAACCGTTCTCGGCTTGCTCGTAGAGGACGGATCTAGGGCTATCGACGACTTCGTCGTCTGCTTCCGCGTTCCTGAAGACGGGCATCACGTGCATTAAGACCCCGGACCTATCCATGAGGTCCATCAACTCCTTAGTTACTCTCCAGTCCTTGAATTTCTCGTAATTCCTCAGTTCTTCTTGACCGTACTTGCTGTAACCCAGTTCTTGGAGGGTTCTCGAAGCCCAGTTCCTCGGGAATACTGCGTGAGCCCCTCTCAGAGCTTCCTTATAGTCATTACTGAACTCGAGGACAGAGCCAGAGTTCTTCGCGTTCTCCTTAGCCCACCCAACTACGTCGGGGAATAGGTCGTATCCCGGCGGGTAAACCACCGTCACGTCGACGCCCATCCTAGTAAACATTAGGAGATCCTCGTTAATGCTGCAAGGACCTCTGACGACCGGGGAGTAAGCCCACATAATAACGTATTTCTTGCCTTTAGGGTTGGGGAAGAGCTCCTCGAAAGTCATGTAGTCGGCTAGAGCTTGTGTTGGGTGGAACTGGTCGTCAGCCATATTAATCACGGGTATCTTAACGTGCTTAGCGACCTCCCGTATTAACTGGTTCCCGGCGCCGTGTTTGTAATCTATGGCTTTATCGAGTATCCTTATTCCTAAGCCGTGTCCATACCTCTCGTACATGGCTGCTACGTCCTTAACAGCCTCACCTTCCCCGATACGTGTTTCCTGCGCTCCTATGTATTGTGCGTGACCACCTAAGTACGTCATGCCTGCCTCGAAAGCTGCCCTGGTCCTAGTGGAGCCGGCGAAGAATAACATGAAGAAAGTCTTCCTCTCTAGGACGGGCGGTATCTTGCTAACGCCGTAGTAGTGGGCAACCCACTTAAACTCCTTAGCTAGGTTTAGCGCGATCTTTAACTCATCAACACTCCACTCCTGAGTGGTTATTAAGTCCTTACCCGTTAATTCGTAAATCAGGTTCTTCAAGTTAGGTACCTCATATACGCGTGTGCGTCAGCGTTAAAAACGATTGATTCATCAGACTAATATCACTTACTGAGATGCTTTATCGGGAGAAGTGAGAGGATTTTATAATTCAGTAAATTAAACATTAACGTATTATCTCATGAGATAAGACCCTGTTCCTCAGTCTAGCGTACGTGCTACGTAGGTCTTCAGGCATTACCTTAGTTCCAGCGATCACTGGCATGAAGTTGGTGTCCCCTAACCACCTGGGGACTACGTGGACGTGGATGTGTGATTCAACGCCTGCTCCTGCAACCCTCCCCACATTCACCCCTATGTTGTACCCTTGCGGGCTGTACTCGGCGTCAATCGCTTTAATAATCTTGGAGAGAACATCGAATAAGTCTAAGACTTCCTCACGCGTTAACTGCTCTATCCTCGCGACATGCCTTGCCGGCGCCACCATGACGTGCGCTGTGTTGTAAGGGAATATGTTGAGCATTGCTATGCTGTGTTCGGTCCTCAACACCACGTAATTCTCTTCGTCACCCCCTCTAACCGCTTTACAGAATATGCATTCCTCCGCAGAGCCCTTGACCACGTAACTCATTCTCCAAGGAGCCCACAAAATCTTCAGGGCTTGCTCACGCATAACCCTCACTACCGAAGAATAACTCACGTTGAGGGAATTATAAAGTGTAGGAGTGTTTCCGGGGTTGCTAAAGCCGCCACATACCCGATCAAGTAGAACACTATCTGAGGTAGTCCCGGAGTAACCCAGACGAGATCGTCGGCTCTAAGTATTTCCTTGTCCAGCATCTCCATCAAGCTAGCCTTTATCCTCTCTTCGTAAGCCTCGTCCATGGAGAACGAGGTGCGGCATTCGAACGACGCACTACCCCCCTCCATCACCGGAATCGTCAGTAAGTAGGTGAACCTCGATTTAAGAAACGACCCTACCCTAGCAGGGCGTCCTAAAAACAGTAAAGCAGTTTTACTCCCCTTAACGCACTTAAGCTCTCTGTAGTGCTTGAGGTGTCTCAAGCCGTGGATCAGGTTGATTAATATCAGTGCTGCCGGGATGAGTAGTGAGTATATGAGGGTCAAGTAGGTTATTGGTTTAGGGAGTATCTTAGGGTGTGCTAGGGTGACTAACAAGATTGCTAGGAAGTCCGCCCCACCCATCATATCGAGTACGGCGAAGGCTAAGACTAGGAGAGCCGGCACTGAAGCTAGCGCTAACTGTAGCGGGTCGTAATTACCTGATAGCAAGTTGATCGCTACTGATAGGAGGGATGCCGGAACCCACACATACTCTTTTACTTCCCTGCTCCTAAGGTCTGATACCGACGCGTACGAAAGAGTGGCTAAGACGGCTACGATTAAAGCCAGCTCCTCAACACTCAACACTTACTCCTCTACATCCCTGATTCCTTCCTCAGTTATCGCGAAAACAGCCTCGCCTTCCGGTAGGTGAGGCGCGTCGACAACCCTAGCTATCCTCTTATTCCCCCTACCCTTCCTTAGCTGAACCCTGACGCCCGGCGCGTGCGCTAGCACGTGCCCTCCGACAGCTTGCGTCGGGTCACCGTAGTAGAGATCCGGCCTCGCCATGACCTGATTAGTCACGACCACCGCTATGTCGAAAGCCTCCGCTATCCTAGCTAGGTCGTGTAGGTGTTTGTTGAGTTTCTGCTGTCTTATGGCTAGAGTCTCCCTCCCAGTATACTCCGCCCTGAAGTGGCTGATGACGGAGTCTATTATGAGTAGCTTTATGTTCTCGTTAGGGAGTAACTCGTTAGTGGCTTCCTCAACTAGCGAGATTTGGTGGTCGCTGTTTATCGCTCTAGCCCATATTATGTTCTTCATGGCGGCTTCGGGGTCTAGCCCCACACCCCTAGCCATAGCCTCTATCCTCTCCCACCTGAAAGTTCCTTCAGTGTCTATGTATAGTGCCTTCCCGCTCAACCCACCCCTATCCTCAGGTAGTTGAACGTTCACTGCTAGCTGGTGGCATATGTTGGTTTTTCCGGTACCGTACTCACCGAAGAATTCCGTAATGGACTTTGTCTCAATACCCCCGCCTAGTAAGGTGTCTAAGCTCTTCGAGCCCGTGGTTATCCTGCCGATCTTAGCTCTCTCCACCCTCAACTCAAGCGCTGTCTTAAACTTGAGACCTAGTAAATCCCTCGCTTTAATAACTATCCTCTGAGCCGTCGGTAAAGGTATGCCTACTATGCTTGCGAGCTCCGCTGAGTTAGCGGCAGCTATAGACTCAAGAGTCTTGTACCCGGCCTCCATCAGCTTAGAGAGTACTGTCGGCGTGAGCTCTAGATCCTCTATCGAAGCTAACTTCTTACCCTGAGGCTTGGACTCCCCCAACACCACCCACCATTTTTTACGTTATTAACTACCTATTAAATTCGATTATTGCGAGAACGCGTGAGTCTAAGGAGATTTCACACTATAACTTAAATTAACGTGTGGGAGGAATACTTAGGTGAGTGTTTGAGGACGCTGTTAATCCACGCCGAATCTTTCAAAGCTAGGACGACGGAGAAAGCTCTTGAAGAAGCTGAGGAAATACCTGGGGAGTACTCGATCGAGCTTGAGAACGTTCTAGTAGTCTTCACCACGGTTGAGGAAGGTGATTCAAGAAACTTAAGTGGGTTAGCGGCGGGTTTCGTGAGAGATCTTAAAGACTTAGTAGCCACGCTGAAGCCCTCTGCGGTGGTCCTATACCCTTACGCCCACCTCTCGAGGAATCTCGCGAGACCTCATGAAGCTCTGGAGGTGCTTAAGTTTCTTGAGAATGCTTTGCGGGGGGAGATTAGGGAAGTCCCTGTTTACAGGACCCCCTTCGGGTGGTATAAGCAGTTCTCTATTAACTGCTACGGGCACTCACTCTCAGAACTCTCCAGAGAGTATAGGTTTGAGGAAGGTGTTAAGGCCGCGGCATTCAACGAGTGTTTCGTGGTCGGCAGAGCTTCCGGCACGCGTGAGCTAACCCCTGACTCCGAGCACGTGAAGAAGCTGAAGTGGGTTCTGAGTAAGCATAGGTGTTTAGACGTTCCGGTCACGAGGTGGGGGCCCAGCGAGAGAGTTAAGGAATTGCTGAGTAAGTTTAGGTTTAAGTTAGTGGAAGACGCTGGTTTAAGGCTCCGCAGGCTAGGGCCTGCCGTAATTATTGAAAACAAGCTGCTTGAGTTGAGTGAGTCAATAGTTAAAGAGCTTGAGCGGGGGCACGGGCTGCGCGGGGAGAGAGTGATATCTCAGGGTTACTCGGAAGACTTAGAAGGGAGTGATGAGTTCCTGTGCTTCGAGGTCGCGGGAGGTATTAAACACTGCGTTAGTAGTGAGGCTTTCTCAGACCACGTTAAGACCTTGATGGAGTCAGGGGTTCTTGGGGAGGGGAGTAACCACTACTTGTACGAGGTCCTCAACGTGTTGAAAGAGCCTAAACAGAGTGATTTCAGGAACTACTTGATGTGTTTGAGGAAGCCTCAGCTAACGGTACTATCGGGTGATTTAAGAGGGGTTCTCAAGCTACTCGCTGATCTCCTGAGCTACGTGTTCGATAAGTTGGTGAGGATCGAGTTATTGGGTCATACAGTGCTCGTCTTGAGGGTTAGTCAGAAAGTGTTTGAGGAGGGTATCCCGAGCTACTTGAACGAGGTTCTTAACAAATTCTACGACGAGTTCGTGCTGGTCGTTGAGAAAGACGGCGCTTCCTGGAGGCTGTCGGCAGAGCTCTACTACGTAGACTCGGCTGAGACGCCGACACTACTCACCAAGACTTCCGCCCGGGTCTTAACTCAGAGCCCGTCAGCAACGAGTAGTGAAAACCTAGTCGCTCTATCCTCTGAATTGTTAGGGCCTCTTGAAGTCCTCGTGTACGCGTTAATAGATAGAGCGCATAAGATGGAGCTAGCCGGTAAAACCCCCTACATACCAGCGTTCTTAATGCCTACTCAAGTTAAGGTAATACCTGTGAGCAAGAACTTGATGGAGTACGCTGAGCTCGTCGCGAGCAAGCTGCGTGAGGCCGGGGTCGGGGTGGACGTGGATAGAAGAGAGGTGAGTTTAGGTAGGAAGATACGTGATGCAGGGATTGAGTGGATAGAGTACATAGTGGTAGTCGGTGAAAGAGAGAAGGAGAGTGGGACCGTTAACGTGAGGGTACGGAGTGCTGGATTACAGAAATCGATGAAAATCGATGAATTCCTTGATCTCCTCAAAACCACCTCAACATCTTAAGGTTGCGGGGAGCGTCAACCAAGACAGAGCTCAACACATTGTTTTATAGTTTTCAAAACGTAGAATTGTCGGTGATGAGTGTCGCCCGACTGATTAAATGATGTGATGAACCTCCACTGAATCCCCTAAACCCTGAAACTACTCAGAATACTCTAGGATCTCGTGGTACGTGTTCTTACCGCATACCCTGCAGTAATGGTATAGCTGAGTAAACTCGTTTAAGTCATAGCTTACGTTCAGGACCCACACGTTACCACATTCCTTACACCTAACCCTCCAAGGACTCAAGACGTCGCAACCTCAAAGACTTACTCTTCTAAGACCTGACACGTCTTCGAAGTCTTAATAACTTCATCATAAGCAGACTTATAAGCTTTTAGGGTGGAGGGCTTAGATTAAGTTGGCACGGTGAAGGCCTGGTTTCGTATCTAGTTGTTTTCATGAGAAATCTTAATAGGTCTTGTGGTGTAGTGTGATGCACGAGGTGAGGTCGTATTAACGCTGTTAAACTATATTAGCTTTGGAATCTCAAATAACATGGTGATTGAAACTGGGCCTTCGTGCTGGAATTGCTCTAGCTTTTATCGGTTTATTGTTTTTGAGCGCTTCAGCTTACTTTGGTTACGCCGGGATCTCAGCCGTAGGTGCCGGATTTCTTGGAGGCCTTATTTTCGCCGCGTTTTTAATCATCGCCACGGTCTTGTGGTTTTTCTCGACTATTTTCTATTTAATTGCGTACATAGTTAGCAAGGGTGTTAAGTCTTTCGTTCTATTCTTATTATTCGTTCTGGGGGGAGCCATTAACTTACTGATAGGTTTTGTAGCTACTTTAATTGTGTTTCCCTATCAAGCGTCCTCAATGCCGTGGACAGCCTTATACGTTGTTTGCCCGCTCGCCGTAGGTATCGGCTTGATCTTGATGGGTCGGAGGAGATCTTCGAGTATATCTTAGGGTGGCTTGGGGATGGAAGTGTTTTTATGATGTAATGATTTTGTGTGGGGTTAATCGTGCGTGAGTGAATTCGGTGCTTCCCGCATCTGCTTCCGTGATCTCTATGAAGCTATCTCGGGTTGCTCAGGGCTTCCTCAGCGTATTTTAATGCTCTATCTATGAGTTCAGCGTAGTTTCCTAGGTATTTTCTAGGGTTGAGTGCTTCCGTTATTTCTTCCTGGCTTAGCGTCTTAGATATTGTCTCATCCCTCATTAAGGCTTCTGCGAGGGTTTCGCCGGGTTTTAAGCTCCTCGAGATTTTCGTGAGGATTTTGTGTGCTTCGTGTCTAGGAAGTCCTTTCTGGACTAGCTTGATCATGACTGCTTCAGTCATTATAGCTCCTCTGCTTAGGTTGAGGTTTCTCTCCATAGCTTTCCTGTCTACGCGGAGTATGCTCAGTAGTTTCAAGGTGTCTTCCAGGATTTGATCGATTACTAGGAAGGCGTGTGGTATTAGGATCCTCTCGCTACTACTGTTAGTTAAGTCTCGCTCGTGCATGAGGGGTATGTTCTCTAGTGCAGCGATTACTAAGGACCTAGCTATCTTAGCGAGGCCGGAGATCCTCTCGGAGGTGACTGGGTTTCTCTTGTGCGGCATCGTGCTACTACCTACCCTTGGCTCGGACTCGTAGAGCTCCCCTATCTCAGTCCTTGAGAGCTCTCTAACCTCTAGAGCGAATCTATCGAGTTGAGAAGCTAGTATAGCGAGGGAAGTCACTAACTCGGCGAAGCCGTCCCTAGGAGCTACCTGAGTCGATATGGCGTGCGGGGTTAGATTCAGGTATTCCGAGACTGCGGCCTCGACCTCAAGCCCCCTACCGAGCCAGCCGGCCATCGTCCCGACAGCCCCGGACACCTTAGATTTAACGACCCTACCACTAAGCTCGCAGAGCCTCTCGTAACTCCTGCTTAACTCGTAGACGTAGTTAGCGAACTTGAAACCTAGGGTTATGGGTACTGCGTGCTGCCCGTGAGTCCTCCCAACCATTAACTCGTCCTTATACTCCCTGGATAGGTCGGCGAGCCTCCGAATCACTTCAGCGAGCTTGCACTTAACGATCGTTAAGGCCTCGCGAATCGTTAAAGCCCAAGCAGTGTCGACTATGTCGTAGCTGGTAGCGCCTAAGTGTACGTAGCGCCCGCAATCACCACACCTCTCCCCGAGAATGAACGTTAGGGCGGCTATGTCATGACCTAACTCAGCCTCCCTAGCGTACACCTCGTCAGCCGTAACTCTTAACGCGCAATCCTCAAACGCCTCAACACAGTTCTCCGGCGCTAACCCAGCTCTAGCTAACCCAGCCATCAAGGCTTTCTCAACCAGCAGGTATTTCCTCACCATGCCCTCAACAGTGAAGAGCTCCCTCATCTCCTCAGAACCGTACCTCCAGTCGAGAGGGCAGGCAGAACCTGAGGTCCCTGAGAGCATCGACCACCAACCCCCTAAACACATTTCACGCAACCCTATATTAGTTGTTGTGAAGACTTCCTAACCACGCGTGAAAATCTCTTTATAAACCTTGCTGAGCAACTATATTGGTGTTCCCTCACGGAACCTGGGAATGATTTCAACCATAGTGGTGACTTCCTTAATATCTTAAGGAGGTTGAGGAGGAGGGGCTTCAAGACCGTTGAGTGTGTTGGTGAGGAATACTACGACGAGTTCGGCAGGTTCCGTGAAATACCGCGTTACGTCACCGCCGAATGCCTCTGCGTTTCCTATGATTGGGGTCGTGCGTGCGTTGAGTACTCGGATCTTGAGATCCTAGAATACTTGAGGGAGCTCGACGTCTATGCTTACGTGAACGAGTTCCCGGGAACCCTTATTGATAGGGTTGCTGAGGTAGCTAGCGATGATGATATTGAGTATCTGGAGTTTAGGGCTGTGAGCGAGTTCGGCGAGAGTAGGGGTATTGAGTTAATGATTGACAGGGGTTTCATCCCTATAGACCATCACCTCGTTTTTTCTTGCAGGTTTGAGGAGTTGGTAGAGTGTGTGGAGAACTTTTCTAAATGGGTGCATGACTTCCTGGAATTCATTAACGAGGAGGGTGAGAAAATTCTGGCTAAGTACTCGCCGCAGGACCTGGAATTAGTTACTTGTAGTTTCTGCGGCGCCGTCATGAGGAGGTATCTCCTAGGCCGGCACGTGGAGGAACACGAGGTTAAGGAAGCTGGTGAAGAGCTGAAATTACTTAAGAAATTCCTCGAAATGGTTGATGGCGTGCCGGACATTAAGGATCTTGAAGAGAGTTTCCCTAAAGCTGTTGAGAGACATAGGAGTGAGGTTCTGGAACTACTTAAGAGGAAGTGGTTGAGTTCCAGACACTCCGAGGAGATTGCTCGGGAAGTAAGCAAGTATCTGGTGGAGGGTGAGGTCATCGGATTGCATAACTTCGGTAAGTTAGCTAGGGTGTACAGACTCCTCCTCGAGGGAGTCCCTGACTACGTGCTCGAGGAATTCATATCTAGTAAGACCTCTCTACCAAGCATCCTCAGCGAGGGAGCGATGAGGGAGTTAATGAGGAGACTCAAAACACGTACACCGATACGCGAGGGTGAGGGGTGCGGTGAGGACTTCAGCGTAGGTCTAGTAAAGAAGGAAAAGAGGAACGCGCTGAAGATTTACGTAGTCGTTAAGTGCGGGAATCAAGTCTTAGCGAGTGTGAGACTAGGTCCTATGTCAATAACTAAGCTGAGGGAGGAACTAACTCGCAAAATAGGTAGTGAAGTCATAGTGAACAGAATTATATCTAAGGTAGAGCAAATCATGACCTCATCCCGGCCCTGAAGAAGAGGTCAGCGATAATTAGGGTAACGCGGCTAGTTAGCTTAGCTGGGTGTAGATCTCGATCCCGAGGTTAGTCGCTGACTCAAGTGCTTTCTCGTCAACGTATGGTGAGATCATCATGAGTCTCGGCTTAATCCCGGTGACTTTCTCATACAGCCTTCCTATCCTCCAGAACTCTAGGACGTCTCCTCTAGATATACTTGATTTCACCTCCACTAACGTGTGGATACCGTTCCTCACCACTATGTCAACCTCTACTACGCTCGGGTATCCGTAAACCTCGCCGACCTCATCCCTAAACACCCATTTCCCAACCCTTGCAACACCAAGAATCTTCTCGACAACACCCTTCATACCTTCTCTGAAGGCTCCCTCCGCTATGATACCCCACCTAGCTCCGAGAGCGTCTAGCTTTCTGCTGAATTCTAGATAAGCTTTGTTGAAGTCTTCTCTAAGTGCTCTAAGTTCGTTTCCTAGTATTTCAAACCTTTTGTAAGCTTCTTCCCACCTCTTATTATTTTCCTCCCATCTTCTAGCATTCTCCTCCCACCTCCTATTGGTTTCTTCCCATTTCCTCAGGTTCTCTTCCCATCTTTTGTTATTCTCTTCCCATCTCCTGTTGTTCTCCTCCCACCTCTTACTATTTTCTTCCCATCTTCTCTCCTCTAATTCCACGTACTTGCTGAAGTCTTCTCTTAACTTCCTTAACTCGCTGAGTATGGTATCTAGTCCTAAAAGTCCTGCAACAGCGTATCTAAACTCCTCGTCTTCCTTAAGTAGTTTAAGCATTTTCTTCTTTAATGAGGTGGTTGCGTCCAATTCACTCAACCCTTAATTATTAATACTTATCACTCAACTAATAAATGGTTTTCCCGGTAGTGTTTATTCGTTGCTTCTCGTTTAAGAACTCGATATATTCTTAATGTGTGTTAGGTTTATTTATTTGGGGGGTGAGGGTCTGCAGTGCCTAGAGGAGTTCCTTGTAGGTGGAGGTGTAGGGTTCCCCCAAGTCTTTCAGGTAGTGTGGGGTGGCGTGAGGTTATCTACCTGCCTGTTAAAGGTGTTGAGGGCTTGAGCGTTACGGACTGTGTTGAGGTTTATGATTACGAGATTGAGGCTCTCAAGCTAATTCATGTTGAGGGTTTAACAACCGACGAAGCTGCTGCTAGGTTAGGGATGTCTAAAGCTACTTTCTGGCGTGTTCTCGAGTCTTGCAGGTTTAAGATCGCTCAAGCATTGATTGAGAGGAAGCCCCTTAAACTTGTTTCAAGCTCTTTGAGGAGGGACGTTAAGCAGGAACAGGAAGGCTTATAAGGCATGAAACATATTCCATTAGGTGAAAAACGTGTGTCGGTGGTGTGAGCCGTACCCAGGTCACGGCCCCTGGAGCCACCTACCACCCTATATGAGGCCTGGCTGGTGGTTCGGGAGCGGATGTTGGTGGGGGGCGTATCCTCGTGCTCCGTGGGTAAGCAGGGAAGATGAAGTGAGGTACTTGGAGGAACTCAAGAAGTACATAACGGAAGTAGTCCTTAGGGAAATAGATAAAAGACTTGAGGAACTAAGGAGTGGGGGTCAGGGTCCTTAAAATGATTCTTGGATTACCTATAATAAGAGCTGGAGAGAAATACTATCTCAGCCCGCACTTCGGGAGAGCACCATACTTCGCTCTAGTAGAGGTCGACGGCAACGAGTACAGGGTGTTGGAAGTGATTGAGAATCCTCACGTGAAGCACGAGCACGGGAGAGGGGCTGGCGTAATAGATCTGGTGACGTCACGCGGCGTTAACGCCCTGATAGTTCAGGGCATCGGGTACAGCGCCTTCAACTTATTGAGGGAGCGCGGCGTGAGGGTATATTCCGCTCCGGAAACTCTTGAGGGCTTGATAACTCTTGAGGAAGCCGTCAAGATGTTCGTGGAGGGAAAGCTAGAGGAGGCTGAGGGACCACGCGAGTCACACGGCCACCACGGAGGTTGGTGAGGCTTGAGCACCCCGACATCAAGTAAGTACCAACTACTCCCGCACTGCGCGACACACGCTAGTGACTTAATCATAGTCGCCACATGCGACGGCGCTTCCTCAACAGGTCAGGTCGGCAACGAGGTCGCTAGGAAGCTGACCAAGGCATTCCCAGATAAGGTCAGGATGTGCTGTCTCTCAGCGGTGGGGGCCGGCAGCAAGACGCATGTAGAGATCTTCAAGAAAGCTAAAGCAGTCATAGCGATTAACGGGTGTCAGCTGATGTGCGCTTCGAACGTGCTCAGGCAGAGAGGGATAGAACCAACTTACGAGGTAGTGGTAGCTAAAGAAGGGGTTAATAAGCTGCCCTCACTAGACTTCAGCGACGAGGACGTGTCGAGGATAGCGGACAAAATAGTTAAAGACTTTATCACACGCTTCTACGCTTAAGGTCTTGCTGTGAAACTAGGATAGCTTTCGTTCCCTAACTTTAATTTCTTTTATTAATGTTCTTAGCGTATCTTACGTGTGGTGTAAAAATATATGTCCGTAAGAGATCTACTCAAGATAATTGAGGATATGCGTCATGAATTAGTTGACTTAACGAGAGAGTTCATTCAGGTTCCCACGGTTAACCCGCCTGGCGAGCGTTATGAGGAAATGGCTGATTTGATGGCTAGGAAGCTTAATGAGCTTGGTTTCTCCACGCAGCTAGTTAAGGTTCCTGATAAAAAGCTGCGTGAGTTAGGGCTTGAGCTACCGCGTGTCAACTTAGTAGGAGTTTTAAAAGGTTTAAGTAGTGAGCGTGTTTTATGTTATAACGGGCACTACGACGTTGTCCCGCCCGGTAGTGGGTGGAGCGTTAACCCCTTCAGCGGTGTTGTAATGAATGGGAGGATCTACGGTAGGGGCGCTTCAGACATGAAGGGGGCTAACGCTGCCATGATCATAGCTGTTAAGGCTTTGAGGGAAGCTGGCTTCAAGCTGGGAGGGGACTTGGTTTACGTCGCGACTCCTGACGAGGAGACGGGAGGTCATGCCGGTGCAGAGTACGTTGTTAGGGAGGGTTTAGTCAGAGGCGATGCCTGCATAATCGGCGAGCCCACGGAGGTCGATAAGATTGCGGTCGCTCATAAAGGTGCTTTATGGCTCGAATTAATCGTTTACGGTAAAGCCGCTCACGGGAGCTTACCTCACAAAGGGATTAACGCTGTGGAGAAGATGGCTAAAGTGATTGTCTCCTTCGAGAAGCTTAAAGCAGAGCTAACCAAACGGAAGACTAAAGCGCCGATGCCTGAGGAATCCAGAACGCCAACCATGATGATAGGAGGCGTTATTCAGGGAGGGGTTAAGATAAACGTGGTCCCAGACAAATGTGTTGTGACGATAGACAGACGTCTGATACCGGAGGAGAACGTTGAACATGTGTTGAGCGAGATCCAGGAATTCGTTAACGAACTAAAAAGAGAAGATCCAGAACTCCGCGCTGAAATCAAGGTTCTCGAGAGGGCGTCGCCAGCATACACCCGCGAAGATGAGGAGATAGTTAAGACTGTGAAGAGCGCTATTAAGGAGGTCCTAGGCAGGGACGCAATCATCTCAGGCCTCACAGGATTCACTGACATGAGGTTTTTCAACGAAGTAATGCCAACAATACTTTACGGACCGGGGAGCATGTCTCAAGCACACGTAGCAGATGAGCACATACCGATAGATGATTTAGTTACTGGAGCTAAGGTCTACGCCCTAACAATACTGAAGTTCCTTGGCTATAAGGAATGAAGAAACTCAATTATTTCATTTTTATAAGAAAATAACACTTTTAAGCCTCCTAAGTTACGGAAAAACTTTGTTTCTTGTGGGTAGCGCTTATGCTCGGGAAGGGAAAAGCTCTTAGTTTCGTAATAATGCTACCGATGAATGCACGGGTTTCACGTGGTTTGAATGAAGCGAATAAAATATCATGACCACATTATATTTATATACTTAAAGCTGAAATTATTATTGTTGGTGCCAGTTATGGCGACCTCCCATAAGAGGGAGAGGTTGAGCATATTAGTGGTGTTAATAACTCCTCTCGTCTTGATATTAGGAGCGCCTCTAGTGATGACTAGAGTTGAGCCTTTCGTGCTGGGTATGCCGTTCAATTTGTTCTGGCATATATTCTGGATGGTTTTCGGCGCCTTCCTGCTCACTATAGCTTACTTAATACGCACTCGGGAGTGAGCGGTTATGGAGATCATAGCTCTCATCATAATATTTGCTTGGCTCGTAATATCCACGTTCGTCGGGGTCATGGCCGGACTACGTAAGAAGTTCAGTCTTGAGGAGTGGGCTGTAGCGTCGAGAGCGCTTAGTTTTGTCGTAGTATTCTTCACGTTAGCTGCCGAAATATATAGCGCGTTCACCTTCCTCGGCTTAGGAGGCTGGGCTTATAGGTACGGAGCCCCCATATATTACGCGTTAGCGTATTTCGTAACTGCGTACTCCACGGGCTTCGCGCTATTCCCGTACCTCAACAGGCTCGGAAGGAAGTATAAGTACATAACGCAAGCAGACTTCTTGATGGACAGATACGAGAGTAGGTTGTTAGGCATTCTTGCTTCAGTATTGGGGGTAGCTCTCCTACTACCCTATATACAGCTTCAGATTCAGGGGACCGGAATAATAGTTCAGGTAGCTAGTTACGGCGCTATAGACCCGACAACAGCTGTGTTAATAGCGTACTTCTGTGTCGTAGTATTCCTCTTCATAGGCGGGTATAGAGGGCTTGCTTGGACCAACGTTTTGCAAGGGATTCTAATGTTTGTAGCAGCGTTCTTAATGCTTGCCATACCCTTCATGGCGTTCGGAGGTATTGAACCGATGTTCAGGGAGATAATGAGGGTCAGCCCGCAACACCTCACGCTCCCTGGCGCTGCAGGAGTGCACGGATTCCCATGGTACATGTCAACACTACTCCTAACAACGCTCGGGTTCTGGATGTTCCCGCACCTAACGTCGAGAATGTACTCAGCTAAGTCGGAACGTGACGGGATGCGTAGCTGCGCTTGGATGCCGTGGTATTCTCTCCTAGCGATACCTATAGTTCTCGCAGGCTATACCGCGCTACTGCTATTTCCAAAACTCAGTAATCCGGACCTAGCTGTCATGACGGACGCGATTAACTTCTTCCCGCCAGCGATTGTCGGCATAGTAGGAGCTGGGGGGCTAGCAGCAGCTGTCTCCACCGGCGGTAGCTTAATCCAGGCTTCAGCAGTCATGATCTCAAGGAACTGGATACAGAGAGGTTTTGGAAGAGGCTTAAGCGACTTAGCCACTGCATGGCTCGCGAGATTCATGACGATAGCTGTTAGCGTGATTTCCCTTATACTCGCGTTATACATCCCGACACTCCTCGTAAACCTACTCCTCATAGCGTATTCACTAGCTGTCCAGTTCTTCCCAGGAATAGTGCTCGGCCTAACCTGGAAGAGAATAACCAAACACGGCGTAATCGCTGGACTAATCGTCGGAACTATAGTAGTAATACTGACCACGTGGGTATGGGTAAACCCATACCAAGTAAACGCTGGCATCTGGGGTCTCGCCTTCAACCTATTAACAGTCATATTAGTATCCCCAGTAACTAAGCCTCCGTCTGATGAGACCTTAAAGAAATTCTTCTCACCTACCTAAACACAAGCTATTTTTATTAAACAATCACTCCCTTGACTTCTCCCTTAATCCCTACCCACGCATATTCTCTAGTAGGGATGCTCACAATTGAAAGCCCTGCTCTAGAAGAGCGTGGACAGGACCGAGGACGTGTCGACCGCGTCAAGGGTTGCGAGAAGGTATTTAAAAACCCTGATTATATTCTGTATGTGATGAGCGGAGGTGGGCCCGTAGCTCAGCTAGGCAGAGCGGCGGGCTCCAGTCCTCTACGGGTCTACGGACCGAAAGGGATGATAGGAGGGGTTTAGGCGAGACCCGTAGGTCGGGGGTTCAAGTCCCCCCGGGCCCACCACATAATCGGGGGAGGGCTCCTAACACACGGGTTTTTCCTACCTTAGCTCCTCATTCATTTTAACGTCGATGTCTCTTATCCAGTACTCCGTGAGTCTCCTACGTTTTAGTTCCCGCGCTTTCTTGTTGAGGAATTTGTAGACTGTTGAGTGTTCTCTTCCTTGAACGAGCATTTCTACGGCTTCCCTAGCTAGGTACGCACCCTCATAATCCCCTATGATCGCTACTAAGTCGTCGTAAACGCTTACGTATGTCCCGGTGAGTTGCTCTATGTTTGTTCTAACCCTGCCTTCCTCCCCTATGATCCTCGCCTTAACCCTGTACAGGTGGTTCTGCGAGTCCCCCACAACCTCTTTCAGGTTCATTATTATCAGTACTGCGTCCTCGTCCAGCAACCTTAAAGCTCTTTCAGGGCTGAAGCCCGCGTCAATAGCTTTAATGAAGTCTGAGGCCTTCAGCAGCATGTCGACGGTGGTTTGAGGGGTTGCGGCTTCGATGACTACGTTGCTGTTCACGCTGTCAACACTTACTATCGTTCGAGTCCTGTTCTCAAGTTCTCTCAGTGTTTTCCCGCCCTCACCTATTAACACGCCGAGTCTCTCAGGCCTTATCTTCAAGTATATTCTGGTCATGTTCTGAGGTGTTTTGCTCACTTCACCCACCGCTGAATCACCGATTAATATAGGGTTTGAGCTAGCTTAATACTCTAACTCGCTTACCTCCCCCGTAACGTAGTGGAGAACCTTGCTTAGGGGCGGGACGCTCACCCCCACCCCCTCGAAGAAACTCGTTATGTTCCTTAAGTCTCTCAGAAGTAGTTCGGCGGCGTTCGGATGCGTTACGGGCACTGCCTGACTGACGTCTATTATGTAGTGCCTCCCGTTCCACACCATCACGTTATACTCGCTTAAATCCCCGTGTACTAGCCCCGCTCTCAAGTAAGCCTTTCTAACGTCTTCCACGAGTCCTCTGAAGATCGCCGTGTACTCCTCTAAGGTTAGGTCGGCCTCCCTCAGTAAAGGCGCTCTAACCCCGTTCTCCCCCACGAACTCCATTACCAGCACGTTCTCATACTGGCATATCGGTTCAGGGACTGATACCCCTGCCTTATAGAACTCTGTGAAGTTATTGAATTCTTTCTTAGCCCAGAGTATGACCAGCTTCCTGGTAGACTTAGGGACGCTTTTATCGAATCTGTGATCACCTATTATGTACTTCATCATGCCCTTCCTGAACTCCGCTGAGGAGGTTAGGTATATCTTAACGGCTAGGTCGCGGCCTCCGGGACCCTTACCCCAATACACGCGTGATTCCTTACCGGCGCTGACCACCCCCTTAAGACTCCGTAACACTCCTCTCCTCATCAACTTAAGGATTGCTTGAACAGTCGCTTTATCGAAAACCTCCTCCACGGTCTCGAACAGGTCCTTATCTACTATCCTAGGCTCTTTATCCCTAACCCTGAAGAACGAGTCGATCTCCGAGTCCTCCACGTCCTCACGCGGTATTAAAGCTCACCCACACCCTCAACGAGTGACGGGTCTAGGAAACCCATCTCAATAAGCTTCTTCTTCTCGTCCCTCCCGTACTTATATAAGACGTCCCCCCTACTCTCGTCGAATTCCCACTTACCGACGAGGACCACGTCCTTAACGTTTATCCACACCTTATGTCTAAGCTTACCGGGTATCCTCAGCTTCCGTTCCTTCCCGTCCATGCAGACAGCCTTCACATAATTACCTCCCATAGGCTCCGTGACAACGCAAACTACCGTGCCCTCCTCAGGGTTCGGGTACGGGGTCTCCGAGACTACGTCAGCTTTCTTCTTCCCCAACACATCACCTCTATATCTATAGCACGGGAATATTTAAGAAAACGACCCCCTCCAACCCTAGGAATCGGAGGTCCCCGCCGCGGGACCTACCCTCTTAAACGCTTAACGTATTTTAAGTCCTTATACGTTATTACCTGGATCCTCTCCCCAACACTTAAGTGTTTCGGGAAGCTTGCTTCGACTACCGCCCCGCTCACGCATGAGGCGGTCAACCTACCTTCCTCGAATTTAATTACCTCACACTCGTCTACTGCGTAGTCTTCAGGGCTTAACTGCCTGAACCCTTCTTTAGTCAGGGATTTAAAGCTTGTTTTAACGACTTCGTCTTTGGTTAGATCTCTTAAAACGAGCTTGTCTTTCTGAATATCTAGTACCTCCATTAAGGAATTCCTGTAAACTATTAACTCCCCTGGAATTAACTGCGGGATTCTTAAGACTATGGAGAGCTTGCCGTGCCTCTTACCTCCGACCACCCCGTGTAGCTTCCACGACTCCTTAATGTACCCTCCTAAGACCCCCTGCAAGTAGTTCGCGGCTTGACGAGCTGCCGAGACGTTGCTGAACTTCACGTCCACACCCTCCCTCAACTCCTTGTAGTCCGTCACGTTACTGCTGATACTCCTCACGCTACTTATTAGCTTACCCACCCTCCTCCTCACAACCTCCGAGGGCTCCCCGGCGAACCTTACCTGAAGTATTGCCTCGTAATCCCTGGTCTTAACGCTTAAGCATCTGGGGCATAACCTAGCCTCTATCCTGTAATTGATCGTGAAAGCCTGCTCCACGGGCTTGCTCATGAAGGAAGACCTAATCAGAACCTCCGCTCGGTTATTGCCAGCGTTCGTGACCACTACCTGAACGTCTTTGAAGGACTCATGCGTTTTCCCCTTCTTCACCACGGTCTCCACGATGTAGTGACTTAGCGCTTCCTCGTCACCACCTGACGTAGGGACCCACGAACCGCTGACGTAGACGGACCCGCAGACAGGGCACCTCACCAACACTACGTTATTGGGTATCTTAGCTAACGCCCTCTCTTTCAGGAAGCAGTCCAGGCATAAGCCGTCGATGAGGGGTTCCTCATCACTCTCCCTCTTCCCGCACCTCAAGCAGAACCTCCCGGTGAAACTCATAGCTTGACCACCTGCGCGTAAGGCACGCCGCACACCCTGAGTACCGCGTCAGGATGTACCAGCCCTTCCTTAACCGCCCTGCTAACCGAGGCTTCCCCGGCTAACACTACTATGGGGGCGTTCCTCGCGTGATGCATCGCTTCCTCGAGAGTCGCTACGAAGCCCTTGAAAAACTCTTCGTTAACGTTTAGTACTACGTCCCCCTCCCGGAACTCCTTACCTAGGAGTTCCTTATCGCATATAGCTACTACCTCGCTGAAGTCCTGGGATATGTCTGCCGTAGTATGTATCTTCACGTAAACTAGGTCTTGAGTCCCGGACCCTCCTGCAAGACCTCGAGACTCTTCCCCGCTCAAGTTCCTCGACGCCTCATCACGCGCCTCACACAGGCTTTACCGGGGCTTCAGCACCGCAAGCCAAGCACCTTATTATCCATACCTTACCTTGCTTCCTCAACTCAGTCTGGTATGAACCGCACGTCTTGCATATCACGTAGCTGTCTAGGAATCTCTTGAATAAAGTGTTGATGGTCTGGGATGAGACGCGGGAGTATATGGTGAATACCCCGGACTCGTCTACCGCGCCCCTAGCAGCCAGCTCCTTCAGGAGGTACCTAGCGCAGATTTTAGGTTCTCTTAAGATGGCCTCGCAGACTGTCTTGAAGTTCTTGATTTGGGTTTGGAGCCCTACGTGAGCTATCTCTAGCGGCGGTATGTCGAGGGTCGTTACCTGGCTCCTCTTCTCCGGGAGCTTCTCGTACAGCTCCTTAAGTAATTCCTCGTAAGACGGTAACCCACTCACTCCGCACCACCCCACATAATAAGCTGAAGAAAACTTTTAAGTTGAGCAAACACCGTTTTAGCGGTTGACGTCCTGGAATGAAGGTGTACGTGGAGACTTACGGGTGTGCTCTAAACAACGCTGACGCGGCTTTAATGAAGAGTATCTTGGTTAGTAGAGGTCATGAAGTGGTTTCTTCTCTTGAGGACGCTGACGTGATCGTGGTGAACACATGTACTGTGAGGTTGGATACCGAGCAGAGGATCTTGAAGAGATTACGTGAACTCAGGGAGTTCTTGAGGGACGGTGTTAAGCTTGTTGTCGCGGGCTGTATGGCGGCTGCACAGCCCTACACGATAGCTAGGGTGGTTCCGGAGGCTTCCCTAATATCCCCGCAGAACGTCACGCGAATCCACGAGGTCGTGGAGAGTCCTGGGAGGTCCGTCTTGTTAGGAGGTGAGAGAGACACCGCGTTCCTCTGCCCGCTAGTTGAGGGTTACGTAGCGGCGGTGCCGATAGCTGAGGGGTGTTTAGGGAATTGCTCCTTCTGCATAACTAAGATAGCTAGGCGTAGGTTAAGGTCTTATAAGCCGGGGTTGGTGGTTAGAGCGGTCAGGGAAGCGGTTAGTAAGGGCGTTCTCGAGATAGATCTCACGGCTCAGGATACCGCGGCTTACGGGGTTGACTTAGGCGGTGTCAGGCTTCACGACCTCCTCAAAACAATAACTGAGGAGGTGGGGGGTAACTACATGTTGAGGGTTGGGATGGCTAACCCGGATAACCTGATCCCGATACTTGACGGGTTCTTAGAAGTCATGAAGCACCCGAATATCTTCAAGTACGTGCACCTACCACTGCAGTCAGGCAGTGATAAGGTCTTGAAGCTCATGAGGAGGAGGTACACTTACGACGACTTCAGGTCCCTGGTTTACGAGATTAGGAGGAAGATTCCTGAGGTTCAGCTAGCTACGGACGTGATAGTGGGGCATCCCGGCGAGGATGAGGAGGATTTCGAGTTAACTGTTAGGGCTCTTGAGGAGTTGATGCCTGATAAGGTTCACATAGCTCAGTACACGATAAGGCCTAGGACTGAGGCAGCCTCAATGAAGCAGATCTCTGACGCGGTTAAGAAGCGTCGGAGCACTGTGTTAGGGAGGGTTGTGGAGAGGATAGGTTCGGCCCTGAATTCCGCGTACGTGGGTTCGAGAGCTTGGGTCGTCGTGTCGAGGAGGTCTTTCAGAGGGTCTTCGATAGGTAGGACAGTGAATTACAAGCCTGTAGTCATCAACGGTTTGGGGGTAGTTGGTGTTAGCGGGTATGTTGAAATAACTCACCACACCTTCTACGACTTAAGAGGTTTCTGGGTTTCAGGCTCGGACTCCGTCAGTCAGTGAGTTAGGGCCCCGTACTCAGTGCTTCCTCCTCTCCTCATCCACCCTTCTCTTAAAATACTCTTCCAGTTCTGAGTCGCTCATCCTAGCGTATTCCTCGGCAAGGACTTTCCTAGCTTCCTTATTCTTCAGGAAGTAGTAGATGGAGTAGCTGCATACAGGGACTATCTTAAGACCCCTCACCTCAGCGTCTTTAATCGCTGCTTCAACAAGCTTAGCGCCGTAGCCCCTCCCCCTATGCTGCTCGGGGGTGTAGGTCTCAAGTAAGTATAGCTTGCCGTTCTCTTCTCTGAAGGAGAGCCACGCTTTAGAACCGTCGCCGAACTTGATTAAGTAGACACTACCTCTCCTCTCAACACTTACCTCCCCCATCGCTTGCCCCCGATAACATCATCCAATAACCTTATTATATTTTTACCCTTCCGTGAGGACGGATGCTTGGGAGCAAGCGTTGAGAGCCGCCGCCGGGATTTGAACCCGGGACCTCTGCCTTACCAGGGCAGCGCTCCACCAGGCTGAGCTACGGCGGCGCCTAAACCCACTAATCTGTTTAGATCTAAAGATATTTAAATTTAAGTAGTTCCGCGATCGTTCCTCGCGCGGTTCCAGATTCCTCGGCTTCCTAGCTTGAGGTGCTGGACGCATATGTCGTTACGTCCGTTATGGATTGAGGTATTTAGCTTCAGTATTTTATGCTTATTCATGTTTGGTTGTTTCGGTTTATGACATAATTGATTGTTCGGCGTTTCGACTTTAAAGCTTATATTCTTAGGACCTGCGTTACGGGTCGGTGTGTTAGTTGGGTGTGGTGGTTGGGAGGGTTGTTGATTTAGTTGGTGGTTGCTTGGTTAAGGTTAGTGTTGGCGGTTTCTTGACGGATGTTGTGTTGGGTGATTCTCTGTGTGGTGAGGAGTTGCTGAGTGTTATTAGGTCTGGTCGTGAGGTATTTCTTAAGTTGTTTGTTGACGGCTCCGGTGTTAAGGTTTTAGGGGTTGTTGGTGTTGGGGGTGTTTCTCTTAAGGGTTTTCGGGTTGATGCTTCAAGGCCTGAGTTATTCGCTAGGTATTCGTGGTTGTGGTTGAGGTTTCCGAGGTATTCTAAGGTTTTGAGGTTTCAGCACGCGCTCTTGAAGAGTTTGAGGGGTATACTGGATTCCGAGGGTTTTGTGGAGCTCTTACCTCCTGTTCTTAACCTGGCGAGCGATCCTGGTTTGAGGGGTGCTAAGAAGGTTGCTGTGAGTGTTTACGGGTCTAGCTACGAGCTGTGCTCGAGCACCATAATGTATAAGCAGTTGGCTGCCACAGCTCTCGGTAAGATGTATTTCGTGGCTAGGAACGTTAGGGAGGAGCCTGTGGAGAACATAAGGACCGGCAGGCACTTAACGGAGTTCACCCAGCTTGATTTGGAGTGGGCTGGTGCTTCGATGAGTGAGGTCATCAGTCTTGGTGAGAAGCTTGTTTACGAGTCTTGCTTAGAGGTTTCCGAGAGTGCTGGGGAGATTATCGAGGAGTTTAATCCAGGGCTTAAGTGTTTTAAGCCCCCCTACGAGAAGATAACGTTTAGTGAGGCCCTGAACATCGTTAGGGGGATGGGTTTCGAGGTCAGTGATTCTAGGGAGTTGCCTCAGGAAGCTGAGGAGTTACTCAGCGTTAAGTTAGGGAAGCCTTTCTGGCTGGTTAAGTTCCCCACCTCCGGCAGAGGCTTCTACTACATGCCTGACGAGGAAGAGCCCGGGAGGAACCAAGACTTCAACTTGATAATGCCCGGGGGTTACGGGGAGTTAATTGACGGCGGCGTGAGGGAGTATAGGTATGAGCGGGTGGTTGAGAGGCTTAAGGAGTTGGGTGAGGACTTAAGCAAGTATTCGTGGTTCTTAGAAGCTCTCAAGTTCGGGATAGCTCCCACGGCCGGGTTCGGGTTAGGGGTTGAGAGATATACTAGATATTTACTCAACCTCAAATATATATGGGAGGCGGTGCCGTTCCCTAAACCTCCCGGGGTAGTTAACGCGCCATGAAGGGTAGGAAGAGTAGGGTGAGCCTGGATTACCTAGACATACAGATAATAGATCTCTTAAGCAAGAACGCCAGGCTGAAATCTAGTGAGATAGCTAAGAGGCTTGGAAGACCTAGAACCACGATAGTTCAGAGGATTAAGAAGCTTGAGGAAGCAGGCATCATAAGATCCTACACGATCACGGTAAAACCCGACGTCCTAGGCTACAACTACTACGCGTACGTCGCGGTGAAGGTGAGGAAAGGTCTTACAGGCAAGCTAGACCAGTACGAACTAGCTAAGAAACTAGTTAATGAGTCCAGGAATAGCA
>Ga0080004_1120422_pt1 | contig 85582 bp, 90 predicted proteins | sample WasSprMetagenome_FD_69207 | JGI IMG/M metagenome (GOLD analysis project Ga0080004, IMG submission 69207) | Sulfidic aquatic microbial communities from Washburn Spring, Yellowstone National Park, USA - WS (SPADES assembly) (version 2) | ecosystem: Environmental > Aquatic > Thermal springs > Hot...
AGCCGGTGCGCGAGACTTCGCAAGCCATCTCCGCTGGAAGCTTCGCGCCCACCACATCGCTACCGTGGACCAACAGGAACCACCCACCCGACGAGCTGAGCCCGCCCAGCTTCCCCCTCCCGGGGGCCGCCTGGAGCAGCGCCTCCCCCCCGGCGGCGTAGTAGGCCGCGGCCGCGCGCACCATCCGCTCCGGGTCGCCCGAGGCGAACCTCGCCGCGGCGTACTTTACCAGACCCTCCAGCGTGCCGACCTTCTCGATGCAGTCCAGGAGCGCGCCGCCCGTCGGCACCCACTCCGGCGTCCGGGCGACCAGCTCCCGCAGTTCCGCGGCAGCGTCGAACCCACGCGCCTCCCTCCGGCGGAGGTAATCGTCCAGGCCGGTCTTGGCCGAGCCCTCGTCCTCGTCGTCGAGCGGTGGCTCCTTGGGGAGGGCGACCACCTTCACGACGGCCGCGCCGCGGGCGTAGAGCTGCTCCGCCAGCCGGCCGTAGGCCGGCCAGGCGTCGTGCTCCCGGGTAATGTCCGAGTCGTAGAGGAGGACGACCGTCTTCCCGCTCCAGTCCCGCCGGAGGTCGTCGATCAGCGCCTCCGGGTCCGGGGCCTTGCCACCGGGCCCCGCGAGCTTCGCGGCGACTTCGGCGGGCTCCCCCTGGTCCGCGTCCCGCCGCCAGTTGTACACCCCCGCCAGGGCCGCCGCCGGCAGGCCGCGGACCGTTCCCGCCAGGGCCTTGAGTTCACCCTCCGTGATCCAGACCTCCGCGGCCCCTTCCAGATCCAGGCCGGGCGGCACGAAGAGGCGCGGCGGGGGCCCCGCGGGCCGGTCGTACTTCTGCACCTTCCCGTCGGGCCGCACGCGCGGCACGTCGAGCCGGATGGCGAACATCTCCTCCGCGTTAGGGTAGCGGATCAGGATACCCCCGCCCTCCCCGGGGTCCCGGCGGTTGCACAACCTTGCGATTTCCCCGGCGTCCACGGAGGCCAGCACGCCCTCCTCCGCGAGCTTCCGCGCCGCTTCGCTCGGGATGCCGTAGCGCCTCTCGAGGCGCGAGATGTGGGCTTCCCTCAGCATGCCTTTCCCCGCCTCCTCGCCCTTCTGCCTGCGTGATCCCAATAAATAAAAAACCCGGCGGTCCTTGGAGACCGCCGGGGGCGGGAAGGGTCTCGGGGAATGCAAAAGGGGGGGTACGGGCGCGGCCGACGCACGCTGCTGGCTCACGCCCGCCCCGCGTCCCCCTCGCGCAGGACGCGGCCCGGATCGGGGTAGAGCGGGTCGGGAGGCTCGGAGTTCCGCCAGAGCGGGACCGCCGGACGCCTCGGCGGGGGAGCTCTCAGGGGGTACGCGACGGGAGTCCCGCAGGCCGGGCACAGGGCCCCCACCCTCTCGGCGAGGCGGCCGCACAGGGCGCAGCGGTAGTGGTCGAAGCGGCAGTGCCACACGCCCGCCCGGCACACCAGGCACTGGTAGAAGGTGGCCATGTCGCCGTCCACCTGGACGACGTAGGGCGAGCCGCACCGCGCGCACCACCACGCCGGCGGATCCGCGAGCCACGAGGCGTACCGGTAGGTGCGGTCGGGGTCGCTCCTCCAGCGCAGGAACAGGGGCGGCCCCGGCGCGACCGCGCGCTTTTCCCTCCTCCTGGCCAAACCAATCGCCTCCCGCATAGATCGACTCCGGGACCAACTCTTTGAAAAAACTCATACCGCGGGTCCGGGTCCCGCGGCAAGGGAGAATCGAAAGTGTAGCAACGACCGCATTCGTCTGCCGCCAAGCCGAATCAATTGACCGTACCGCCCCGCTGCGGGTACACTCGGTCATAAGGGTAGTATCGGCGTCGTGCGTCCCGGCCCGGCGCCCCTCCTAACTTCCCTCCCGCAGCACCGCCTCGGCCTGCGCCGGCAGGGCGGCCTCCACCTCCCGGAGGTTGGCTTCCGCCACGGCGGCGTAGCCCTCTTCGAGTCCCGCCTCCGCCCCTTCGCCCTGCGGGGTCTCCCCGGCTCGCCGCACAATCGATTCCAGAATAACCCGGAGAGCCTCGACCTGTTCGTCGGTCAGCAGGTCCACCAGGGCCTTTATGTATTCGCGCGGCATCGACACACCTCACCACCTCCGGGAGCATTGTACACCGCGCCGCAACGGAGCGGAACCGGGAGGCTTGCCTCACCGCGGTTGCGGCCAACCTTGTCAGGGCCAATGGTCTTACGTTGTCCGGGTTTCGGGACAATCCGGTACCCAGGAGGGCAGGCCGCCGGACCTGTCAGGTGCCCGAGTCCAGGGGACCTTCCACGGCCGCCAGCACCTCTTCCGCGATGAACATCCGGTTGCGCCGCCGGCCTTCGCCCCGGCCCCATTTCGCCTCCCGGAGCACCCCGGCCCGAACCAGCCTTTCGACGTGACGGGCCGCCGCGGCGTAGGTCACCCCCAGTTCTTTTGCCGCCAGCGGCACGGTGATCACCGGGCACTTGAACAGCAGGTCCACCAGACCGCGCAGCACCGCGGAGGCCCGGGGCTTCTGGAAGCGCTCGCGGTACCTGCGCCGCAGCTCCAGAAGGCGCGCCGCGCGCTCCGCGGCGTCGCGGGCCTGGCTCTCCACGCCCCGCAGGAAGAAGAGTAGCCACTCCTCCCAGGCGCCCCTGGTGCTCACCTCCAGGAGCCGGTCGTAGTACTCCCGGCGGTGCGCCTCGAAGAAGGCGCTGAGGTAGAGCAGGGGCTGGGGCAGCAGGCCCCAGGCGCACAGGAGCAGGACCACCAGCATGCGGCCCAGCCGGCCGTTGCCGTCGAAGAATGGATGGATGGCCTCGAACTGGTAGTGGATCAGCGCCAGCCTGACGAGCGGAGGCAGCGCCGACTCCTCGTGGAGGTACTTCTCGAAGGCGTCGAGCGCCGCGGGCAGCTCGTTCGCCGGCGGAGGTACGTAGGTCGCTTCCTGCGGCGTGCAGCCCGGGGGTCCAATCCAGTTCTGCCCTTTTCGGAACTCACCCGCGGCGCGGGACCCGCCCCGCACGCCTTCCAGCAGGATGGCGTGGAGCTCCCGGAGCAGCCGCAGGGAGACCAGCAGGTCGGCGAGCCGGCGCAGGCCGTGCTCCAGGGCGCGGACGTAGTTGAAGACCTCGCGCACGTCCTCGGCGTCCCGGTCGTTCCACAACTTCAGCTGCATCGCTTCCCAGGCGTAGACGTCGGTCAGGGAGGCCCTGGTGCCCTCTATGCGCGACGACAGCACGGCCTCCCGCCGCACGAACGGGCCTATGAGAAGGTAGGGCTCGGGCACGACGCGGCCCAGCCCCGCGAGCTCCCCCACGGCGCGGTCCGCCGCCGAGAGCGCGGCTGCCAGCGCGGGCGACCAGGAGATCTCCGGTGGCAGGGGATGCGGCACGAAGGCCCAGTACCCTTCGGGCGTCCGCGTTAGACGGCCCGACGCAGAGGCGGAAAAGTCCTCCGGCCTCAATGCCGTTCCTCCTTGTTGTTATACACAACTATCATAAGCCCGGCTCTTATTATACTTTTCCCCGCCAAAAGTATAATAAGCCGCCTTCAGTATCGCAAGCCGGCTTTTCCACGAGGCCCGGGTCGAAGTTCACAACCGGGATGTCGCGGCCGGGGGAACCCGGGACGACCCCCGGCATACCCGTGCTAGACTTTACGACTGAGATCCTGATGTACCTCCGGTTTATGAAAAAAACCCGCACCGAGGTTTCACTTTACGAACCCCTGGGAACCGACAAAGAAGGCAACGAGATTACCCTCATGGACCTTCTGGGCACGGACCCCGAGGTTGTGACGGAGAAAGTGGCGGCCAATCTCGAGCAGCAGCGTTTGCTCAAAAACATGGGAAAGCTTAATCGCCGTGAAAAAAGGGTGTTGGAGATGCGCCTAGGCCTCAGCCAGGAAGGGGTTAAAACCCAGCGGGAGATTGCCCGGATGCTGGGCATTTCGCGGAGTTACGTCTCCCGCATCGAAAAGCGGGCCCTGGATAAACTGCTCAAGGAACTCGGACTCCAGGGCTGTTCGTGAGGCCGTTGGCCCCGGACCTGTTACCCGGGGCCTTTGACGTGGCCCGGCACGGCACTGTCTGTTTAGCCGTGGGGATCGGTCCGCAACCGGCGCGACCAGGCGGGCCGTATGGTGTCCGATGCCCTCGGCCCAGGAGACGAGCCGGGAAGGCCACCACTCCAGATACCTCCGGTGGGCCGCCGGCCGGTGTTGCGGGTCCGTGCTGAAAACACCCCGCCCGTGCAGGCGGGCATGGGCGGCCACCAGGCGGCCGCGGTGGGACACCTCCACGGTGCCCCCGGTCAGGCGCACGTCCACTCCTGCCGCACCAGCTGGTAGAGCACGCTGTAGTAGTTGTGCTCCACCTCGATGGGGTAGTCGGGATGGGCGCGCGCCTTTTTCCAGACCGCGAACTGGTACCGGGCCGGCGGCAGGGGTAACAGCGCTGGCCCGCCCGGGGTATCCAAGAGGGTGCGCCGGCAGCCCTCCAGTCTTGGAAAGGAAAATCCACCTTCAGGGCGAAAGATATCTTTTAATGGCCTAAGAACTTAGGAGGGCAGAACAATGGGTGTTGATATATTAATGGACAGGCAAGTTTTAGAGAGTTATCACGAGCAGCTAAATTTCCTTCAAATAACAGAAGAAGATTTGAAGTTAATGCATAGCCAACGGGAGAATTTTATCCGGGAAGCCGACCGGGTCGTAAAGGAGTTTTATGATCATCTTGTAAAGTATCCTTATCTTAATTCCCTCATAAATAAGCATAGCACTGTGGAAAGGCTTTCTAAAACCCAAAAGGAATATTTCATAAGCTTAACTGACGATAAGATCGATGACAATTACATTCGTTGGCGGCTAAGGATTGGAAAAAAACACCAGGAGATTGGACTTTATCCCAAGTGGTACTTAGGGTCTTACCGGCTGTATATCCAGAGCATTCAACGGATTGTATGGGAATATAACCGTGAAGACCCGCAATTATGCCTTCGCCTGATGGAAGCCTTTATTAAGCGTATTGTCTTTGATATGGAATTGGCTATTGAGAGCTACATAGTAGATCAGCTCGATAAACTCACCCACTTCCATCAAGAGATAGCTGCTGTAGCCTCCATAATCAGTGACATCGCCGATCAAACTAAGATTTTGTCTGTGAACGCCTCTATTGAGGCGGCACGGGCCGGAGAACATGGACGAACCTTTGCAGTAGTAGCGCAGGCTGTGCGTGAGCTGGCTGCTCGTACCTCTAAGTCAGCTCAAGATATAGCCCAGAAGGTTAGGGAGAATTCTTCTATCCTTGAAGGTATGCGGCAATCTAGATAGAGGTAGCAGGTTAAAATTTCGCTATGAGGAAGGCAGTACTTGGCAACGTCGGGGCTGTGCTGGGGGTGTGGGATGGACAGAAGCCCTGGAAGCGGAGTTGGTCTTGAACTCGGACTCCAGGGCTGTTCGTGGGGCTGTTGGCCCCGGGCGTGTTACCCGGGGCCTTGGACGTGGCCCGCCACGGCATTGTCCGTTTAGCCGTGGGGATCGGTCCACAAGAGCACTTCTAACGGTACCAGATAGGAGATCCAGGGGGCTTGCCGGTCCAACTCTTCCAACCTCTTCTTGAGCTGCTCTACGCGCACCTTGAGTTCCTCGTTTTCGGGCTCGGATCGCAGGGCCGCCTCGGCATCGCGCAGGGCCACCCGCAATTCGAGATGCTCCCTCTCCAAGCCGTGGGCCTCCCTGCGGAAGGCCTGCACCTCACCCCATATTCCTTCTTCGTCGTAAAACCACATCTTCCCCACTCCTTTTGTCGGAGTAACAAGAATATTACGACAACGATAAATATTACCCACCCGCTAGTAAGTATATCGCACTCCACCTATCGGAATCAAGCGGTGGAAATGGCACCGGGTATGGGCCGCCGGTACTCAGGGCCAGGCCCGGGCTTTTGGTGGGGGTTCCGACACCACGCACAGCACATACCCGCGTGGTTCCTCCGCCTCGGTTCGCCGGGTCTTGGGCGTTCCGGCGCCGCATCCGGACCCCTTCGATGTCCCATAGCCTTGAGCATCCGACGCGGCCGGGGTATAATGGGATCAAGCCAGCGGTCCCATGCGGGGCTGGTTTCTAAGCGTCCCCTGTGAATGGAGAGTCATTCAACAAGGAGATCTACGGGTGCTACGTATAAGCCGCTTTGGAGAAGTCACCGTTTTTAGAATGGGCCGTACTCTGCTGGGGAGGGTGGTTTATCCGGTATACTGCTTCCTGGTGGACGGCCTGCTCATCGACACAGGCTGCCGCAGCGCGGCCCGTGAGTTCCTAGGAGCCATCTCGCACCACCGGGTGGCGGCTGTGGCCAACACCCACCACCACGAGGACCACATCGGCAACAACGCCTTTTTCGCCTCGCGCGGGGTGCCGGTCTACGCCCCGGAGGGTGCCCTGCCCTTCGTGGCGGACCCGCGCCGCATAAAGATGAATCTCTGCCAGCATGTGGCCTGGCAACGGCCCGCACCGGCAGTGGCCCGGCCCCTCCCCGGGGAACTGAAAACGGAGCGCTTCCGTTTACGGGTCATCCCCACACCCGGCCACAGCCCGGACCACGTGTGCTTCTTCGAGCCGGACCGGGGGTGGCTTTTCAGCGGCGACCTCTTTCTGGGGGAGCAGCAGAAGGTGCTTACCCGCGACGAAAACTTCTCTGCCCTCCTGGCATCCTTGCGCCGCGTCCTGGCGCTGGAACCGGAGGTGATGTTCTGCTCCCTCCAGGGCGTGGTGCCGCAGGCCACGACCGCCCTACAGCGCAAGATAGCCTACTGGGAAGAGGTGCGCGACCGCGTGTGCCACCTCAAGGCGCGGGGCTGGCCGGTGCGGCGTATCGTGCGCCACGTACTGGGTCCGGAGAACCTCCCCTCGGTGCTCATGACCATGGGGTTCTTCAGGAAGGCCCACCTGGTGCGCGCCATTTGCCGAGGTGCGTGCGGAGACGCGGGCCAAACGAAGGCGGCTATTCTGCCGCAGGCAGGGGCAACAGATCTCGGAGCAGGCGCAGGGTTCGGGGCACATCGGTCACGGTGAGGCGGTGGATTTCGCGGGCGCCGGGGTGGTTTGGCACCAGGTCTTCCCCGCAGAGGTAAAGGTAGCGATAGCCGGCCTCCCGGAGGAGGGCGCGCAGGTCGTCGTTCACTGCGCCGTAGGGGGCCGCAAAGTCCAGCGGCGGAACCCCGAGTTCCAGCAGTTCGCGGGTCATGAGGTCCACGTCGGTCCGCACCCGCGCGAGGTAATCTTCCTGCGTCTCCCCGGGAAGCCGGGTGGTAAGATACGGGCCGGCACCGGGGATGTGGCGGTGACCGTCGAAGGAGTGCCCACCGAAGGCCCAGAGTCCCGAGGCCAGCATAGTGCGCACTTGCGCTGCGGTAAGGTGCTCCCGGTGCGGCTCGGGCCGCGGAAAAGGCGTAAACCATTTCATGACGGGGAACATGACCGCGGGCACGTGGTATGCCACCAGGACCGGGTGGGCATAATCGTAGACGCCCCGGTAACCGTCGTCGAAGGTCAGCAGGACCGCGCCGGTCGGCACTGTCCTGCCTCCCTCCAGGAAGGCGTGCAGGGTTTCCAGGTCTACGAAGCGGTAACCCAGCCGGAGCACCCCCTCAACCAATTCTTGGAATTCCCCCGGGCTCAGAACATAAGGGTTGTCGGGCTCCCCGGGCGCCACCTCGTGGAGGGTCAGTACCACCACGCCAGGCACCGCGGCGGGCGCCGCGCTCCCTTCGGCCGGCCACCAGAGCAGAAGGCCAAAGAGGACACCCGCCAATAGCCGGCCGATTGTGCCCGGGCTCCACCGCAACACAAGCCCCACCCCTTCCAGCTCCGTGTGATACGGCCAGGCACAGGCTCCACCCGGAGCAGAATCCTTATATCATACCCCGTCGGCGGCAGGTCCCCACGAGCTGCGGTCCGGGCCCCGGTGCCGCCTGCGGCGGGCTGAAACAGTTTACTTCCCGAGATGCCCTGCGCTCGCATCCTGCGGGAGTCCGCGCACCACCTCGACACAACGCGGGCACAGGGAGGGGTGGTCGGCGGCTTCCCCCACCCGGGGGCTGTACATCCAGCAGCGGGCGCACTTGGCGCCGGGAGCACGGGTGACCCGGACCGCCAGGCCCGCCACCTCGGGCACCGCCACCGCATCACCGGGCAAATCCGCCGGTAGGGCCCGAAGGTCCACCGCGGAGACGATGAACAGGGACGCGAGTTCCCCACCGGTATCCTCCAGGAGGTCGAGCCACCCGTGGTCGGCGTAAAGGGTTACGGCCGCCTCCAAGGAGTTGCCGATGAGTTTCCGCCGGCGCGCCTCCTCCAACGCACGGTTGACCACACTCCGCGCGGTGAGCAAGCGCTCCCATTTCTCCTCCAGGGTCGCGTCGAGCCACCGTGGGTCCGGAACGGGCATATCCGCCAGCTGCACGCTTTTCGTGGGCGGTCCGCCCGGCAGGTGCTGCCACACTTCTTCGGTGGTGAAGGCCAGCACCGGTGCCAGCAGGCGCACCACGGCCGAGAGCACCTCGTAAAGCACGGTCTGGGCCGCCCGCCGGCCGCGAGAGGCTGGTGGGAAGGTGTACAGGCGGTCCTTGATCACGTCCAGGTAAAGGGCGCTTAGGTCCACCGTGCAGAAGTAATGCACCGCGTGGTAGACCACATGGAAATCGTAATCGCGGTAGGCCTGCAGCACCCGTTCGGTCAACCTGTACAGCCGCAGCAGGGCCCACCGGTCCAGCTCGGGCAGGGCCTCGTACGGTACGGCATCCCGCCGCGGGTCGAAGTCGTAGAGATTGCCCAGCAGGAACCTGAAGGTGTTGCGGATCTTCCGGTAGCCGTCGGCCAGCTGGCGCAGGATGTTGGCCGAGACCGCCAGATCGTTGCGGTAGTCCGCCGAGCAGACCCAAAGGCGGAGAATGTCCGCCCCCAGCTCCTGCAGGATCTCCTGGGGTTCGATGACATTGCCCAGGGATTTGGACATCTTGTAGCCCTGTTCGTCGACCACGAAGCCGTGGGTGAGCACGGCCCGGTAGGGGGCCTGGCCGGTGACGGCCACCGAGGTGCATAAGGAGCTGTTGAACCAGCCGCGGTGCTGGTCGCTCCCTTCCAGGTAGAGGTCCGCCGGCCACCTCTGGTCCGGCCAGTATTCCGGCTGGTCCAGCACGGCCAGGTGGCTGGAGCCGGAGTCGAACCAGACGTCCATGGTGTCGGTTTCTTTGGTGAACTCCGCGGCCCCGCACTCCGGGCACCGCTGGCCGGGAGGGAGAAGCGCGGCCGGTTCGGCCTCATACCAGATATCGGATCCGTGGCGGCGGAACAGTTCCCGCAGGTGTTCGATGGTCGCCTCGTTGATGAGTTCCTTACCGCAGGCCCGGCAGTAGAAAATGGGCAGCGGCACGCCCCAGATACGCTGCCGCGAAATGCACCAGTCGCCCCGGGTGGCGATCATGTTGTAGATCCTGTCGCGGCCCCAGGCCGGAATCCAGCGCACCTGGTCTATGGCCGCCAGGGCCTGCCGGCGAAAACCGTCCACCGAGGCAAACCACTGTTCGGTGGCGCGATAAAATACCGGGTTCTTGCAGCGCCAGCAGTGGGGGTACTGGTGTTCTACGGTACCGGCGGCCAGGAGCATACCCCGCCGGGCCAGCAACTCCACCACGGCGGGGTTGGCGTCCAGGTAGAATTGCCCGGCAAAGACGCCCCCTTCGGCGGTGAAATAGCCGCGCCCGTCGATGGGCGAGAGCACCGGCAGACCGTAGCGCTGCGCCAGGACGAAGTCCTCCTCGCCGTGCCCGGGGGCGCAGTGTACGCAGCCCGTACCCTGATCCAGGGTCACGTATTCTCCCAGGATGAGGCGCACCTCCCGCCCCTCCACGAAGGGATGCCGGCAGAACAGCCCCTCCAGGCGGTCCCCTTTGAAGGATTTCACCACCTCGGGTACCGGGCGTCCCGTCGCCGCCGCGAAGTCGGCCAGACGCGCCCGCGCGCATACGAACTGCTCGTCGCCGGCACGGGCCAGCACGTACTCGTACTCCGGGTGCACGTAAATGGCCACGTTGGCCGGCAGGGTCCAGGGCGTGGTGGTCCAGATGACGACCCCCGTATTTTCCGCGGGCAGCAGGCCGTTGCCCCTCAGTACCGGGAATTTGACCCAGATGGATGGCGACTCCTTAGTATGATACTCCACCTCGGCCTCGGCCAGGGCCGTCTCGCAGGAGGCGCACCAGTAGACGGGTTTCAGCCCCTTGTAGATGTAGCCCGCCGCGGCCATGCGGCCGAAGACCTCCAGCTGGCGGGCCTCGAAGTGGGGTTGGAGCGTCAGATAGGCGTTCTGCCAGTCGCCCCGCACGCCCAGGCGGCGGAATTCCTCGCGCTGGATCTCCACGTACTTCAGGGCGTATTCCTTGCAGCGCCGCCTGAATTCCACGGGATGGGAACGGTGGCGGTCCAGACCCAGCTCTTTGATGGCCTGCTGTTCGATGGGCAGGCCGTGGGTGTCCCACCCCGGGATGAAAGGGGCGTCGTACCCGGCCATGGAGTGGAATTTGACCACGATGTCCTTCAGGACCTTGTTCAGCACGTGGCCCAGGTGAATGTGCCCGTTGGCGTAGGGCGGACCGTCGTGCAGGATGAACTTCGGCCGGCCGGCGTTCTTTTCCTGCACCAGCCGGTAGATGTCGATTTCGTCCCAGAATTTCAGGATTTCCGGTTCCCGCCGGGGCAGGTTCGCCCGCATGGGAAAATCGGTACGCGGCAGGTTAAGGGTGCGGCTGTAATCCACAACAGGTCCTCCTCATGCCAAACATAAAAACCTCCCGCCCAAGGGGCGAGAGGTTGCCAATCCCGCGGTACCACCCTTCTGGTCGGCCAGGGCCGACCCCTTTCGCACCGATAACGGCGGTCGACCGGCACGACCTACTCGGCAACCGGAATGGGCCCTCGGGCCCGGTCCTCCCGGTCCTTTTCGGCCGGCGCCTTCCGGGGGATATTCGGCGTGACCCGCCGCCCGCTTCCACCAAACCGGGCTCGCTGTGGGCCGGGTACTGGCGCCTACTCGTCCCGGGCATCGGCTCTCACGCTATCCACGCCCCTATTATAGAGGCCGGCGGGCCCGCAGTCAACTACCGCGCCCGGCGTTTCCCGGTTCCGCCTGAAGGCGGGCCAAGCATTCCCGGAGCCGTTCAGGGGTCAGGCCCTCCAAGGCGACCAGTTTGCGCCGGCCGGTATGACCGCCGATTAGTCTTACCCGACCCTTGGGAAGTCCGAAAAAATCCGCCAGCAGAGCCTGAAGCGCGGCGTTGGCCCTCCCGCCCACCGGCGGGGCCTTGACCCGTACCCTCAAAGCGCCGCCCGTGTAGCCCACCACTTCGTCCACCCCGGCGCGCGGCTGGACGTGAACGTAAAGCCTGATCAAACCGGCAACCTCCCGTGGAAACCCAAGACCTTGGCTTGACCCACCACCGTTCCCTTATGCTATACTTTTGTTCTGGCAGCCCGCGATCCCAGGGATCCGAGGTGATAGCCTTGGAAAGGACCAAGAAACAAATCTTGCGCAGCCTGCTGGCCGGACCGAAAACCTTCTGGCGGTTAATCCGCGAGCAGGACAGTCACCTGGCCCACTTTACCGCCGTGCTGGGCGAAATCGTACGGGAAGGATTGGTATGCAATTCCGACCACCGCCTCGGCCTGACAGAAAAGGGCCGTAAAGCGGCCCGGGAATGGAAGCTGCAACCCCTGCAGCCTTTGGGTTGCCCGACCTGCGGGGGGAAAGGCCTCGTGCTGGAGGGCCGTTTCTCCGAGGTAGAAAGGAGATTCCGGGAGCTGGCACAAAGGAGGCCGCCAGCCGTACCGGAATTCGACCAGGGCTGCGTCGACCCCACAAGCACGGTCGCGCGTGTGGCCCTCATGTACCTCCGCGGGGACCTGGAAGGCCGGGACCTATTCGTCCTGGGGGACGATGACCTGACCAGCGTGGCGGCGGCCCTCACCGGCATGGCCGGGCACATCACGGTGCTGGAGGCTGACGAGCGCCTCGTCGCATTCATCGCCGACATGGCCGAACGGCAAGGTTGGAGCAACCTTGAGGTCCGGCAGTACGACGTACGCCATCCCCTCCCGGCAGAACTGCACGGTCGCTTCGACACCTTTGTGGTGGATCCGGTGGAAACGCTGCCCGGCATCGGCCTCTTCCTATCCCGCTGCGTCCAGGCCCTGAAGGGCGCCGGCAGCGCGGGTTACCTGGGCCTTACCCATCTGGAAGCATCACGGCAAAAATGGTTTGCCATTCAACGTCTCATTCTAAACATGAATCTCGTGATCACCGACACAATCAGGGATTTTCACGAATACGAACTGGAAAGGGACGACTTCCTGAAGCGCGATTACCCTCTGCTCCGTTATGCCCCGGGCCATCTACCCCCGCCCGACCTGAACTGGTACACCTCCAGCTTCATCCGGCTGGAGGCCGTGGCCCAGCCGCGCGTCATACCCGATTACGAGCTCCCGCAGGGGCCGGATCTCTACTTCGACGCCGAGGCCTATGCCACCCTGCCTATGGCCCGGCCCGTCAGATGTCCGGCCCCACGGGCTTAGTACACCACCGCAGAGATGTGCTACTCAGGGCGCGTGCCTGCCGTTCACGTCCGGTGATGGTCCGGCCTTTTCCCGTGCCTCCCCGGCGGGCGGTGGGCCTTTTTCCACTTCCGGAAACCCCCCCGGTCCCCCTTCGCGCAGTAATTTCAACTGCGCCTCCAGGAAGGACTCAAAACGGGCCCGAAAAACCCGGGCCTGCGTCTCCAGGTGCCGGTATTCTTCGAGAATGGCCTGGACCCTGGCTTCGGCCGCCGCGGTGAGTTCTCTGGCCCGTTCCTCGGTGGCGCGCAACGTGTTCCGGGCCTGCTCCTCTGCCTCCCGCACCAGGCGCTCGGCCCGGCTCTGGGCGTCACGCAAGATAGTTTCGGCCTGGGTCCTGGCCTCGCGCACGATGAGTTCGGCCTCCCGCGCGGCGTTGGCCTCCAGTTCCTGGGCATTCTTCTGGGCCATGACCAGAGTGTTCTTAATTACCTCTTCCAGTTCCCTGTACTGGGCGATGCTACCCTCGGTCTTCTGGAGCCGTTCCTGGAGTTCCTGATTTTCCCGGTACAGGCGCTCGTAGTCCTGCACCACGCGGTCCAGGAAGGCGTCCACCTCTTCCTCGCTGTAACCGCGAAAGGCACGCCGAAATTCTTTCTTGTGGATCTCCAGAGGGGTCAGCAACCCGCGCCACCTCGATCTTAAGCCAGGCCTACGAGAATCCTGACCACCACGGCCCGTACCACCTCGATGGCCAGCAGGGCCGCCAGGGGCGAAAGGTCGATGGCGCCCAGGGGCGGGATAATGCGCCGGAAAAGGCCGAGCACCGGCTCGGTAATCTCGTACACGAATCTGATAACGGGGTGATAGGGGTTGTGCCTAAACCACGAAAGGAGGACCCGTATGAGGATGAGCCAGTTGTACACGTAAAATGCGGTGTTCACCGCCGCAATGATGGTGCCCATCGTCACTGCTCCTTCGACCGGGAATTTTGCCCTCGGAAGGCCACCGTGTCGTCGGTATCGGCGCGTTGGCAAAATTCCCCGTCGTTCGACCGGGAATTTTGCCCTCGGAAAGCTACCCTGTTATGGGTACCAGCAGGTTGGCAAAATTCCCGGTCGCTAAACAGCTCCCCGGCCCGCCTGGTGGCGGCGGCCACGGCCTCCATGATGACGGCCCGCAAGCGGCCGTGTTCCAGGGCGAACAGGCCCGCCGCCGTGGTACCGCCGGGGGTGGTGACCATGTCGCGCAGGACCGCCGGGTGCTCACCGGTTTCCAGGAGCATCCTGGCCGCTCCCAGCATGGTTTGGGCCGCCAGCACCCGTGCCGCTTCCCGCGGCAGGCCCACCCGCACCCCGGCCTCGATGAAGGCATCCAGCAACAGGAACATGTAGGCCGGCCCGCTGCCGCTGAGGCCCGTAACCGCGTCCATGAGGGTTTCTTCTACGGCCACCACCCGGCCCACGGCCCCGAAAATCGCGGCCACGATCTCGCCGTCCGCGGGCGTGGCGTGGCGTCCCAGGCAGTAGGCGCTGGCGCCGGACCCCACCAGGCATGGCGTGTTGGGCATGACGCGCACCACCCGGACCGGCCCGGAAATCCGGCGTTCCACGGTTGCCGTGGTCACACCGGCGGCAATGGAGACCAGGAGGTGCCGGTCAACCCGGACGTGGGGCGCCACCTCCTCCAGTACCGCCGGCACCTGGGGGGGCTTGACGGCGAGGATGACCACGTCACTCTCGGCCAGCAGGCTCCCGTTTTCCGGATAGGTACGGATTCCCAGTTTCGTACTCAAGAAACGAAGCCGGTCTTCCCGCACGTCGCTGGCCGCCAGATGGGCGGGCGGCACAAGGCCGCTCCGTACCAGACCCTCCAGCAGGGCGCCCCCCATGGCACCCGCACCCAGGCAACCGACCTTCTTACCCTCCAAAGGCATTTTGAAACCAGGCACCTGCCCTTCGTGCCTCAGGGCCGCACCCGACTCAACAGGCCCCGCTCGCGATACTGCTGCTCCTTTAGTTCGCTCGTGATATCCACGTGGCGGGGAACAAACAGGAATATGCCGGTGCCCACCTTCTGCATGTTCCCGTTAAGGGCAAAGGTGGCGCCGCTCAGAAAGTCCACCACCCGCCGCGCCAGCTCGCCGTCGGCCTGCTCCAGGTTCACAATGACGGGACGCCCGTTCTTCAGGTTCTCCGCGATACCCTGCACCTCTTCGTAGGCGCGGGGCTCGGCCACCACCACCCGCATCTGGCGCGGAGTGTGAAGGCTCAGAACGGCCCCCCGCTGCTTCCTGGCCTGCGGGCCCGTTTCGGGTTCTTCCGCGAAATCCATCTCCTCTTCGGGTTCGGCCTCGAAGCCGATGAAATTCAGTACCCGGTCCATGAACCGCTTTGCCACCCGCTTCACTTCCTTCCAAAAATGGCCGTGCCCACACGCACCAGCGTGGACCCTTCCTCGACGGCGACTTCGAAGTCGTTGCTCATCCCCATGGAGAGATATTTCATCTCTACCCCCGCCACTTCCTCCTGCAACCGGCGGGCGAGCTCGCGCAGGCGCCGGAACACCGGGCGCACCTCTTCCGGATCCCGCACCAGGGGCGCTATGGTCATCAGGCCGCGTACCGCCAGCCCGGGCAGCGAGGCCACCCGGCGTGCGAAAGGCCCGACCTCCTCCGGCGGGACACCGTGCTTGCTGGCCTCGCCGGAGACGTTAACCTGAATCAGCACCGGCACCACAATACCCTGCTGTTGCGCTCGGCGGTCAAGTTCCAGGGCCAATCCTAGCCGGTCGAGGGAGTGCAGCAGTACGATCTTGCCGATCACGGCCCGGACCTTGTTGGTCTGCAGGGAGCCGACGAAATGCCACTCCACGCCGGGCACCTGGGGCTGCTTGGCGAGCAGCTCCTGGGCCCGGTTTTCGCCCAGGGCCGTTTGCCCTGCGGCGACCAGCTCACGGATTACGGCCACCGGCACGCCCTTGGTTACGGCCACCAGCTGGATTTCTTCTGTCCTGCGCCCCGCGCGTGCCGCCGCCCTCCTTATCGCTTCCCGTACGCGCCCCAGATTCTCTACCACGTTCATTGTGACCCACTCCGCGAGAAAGCGTTGACGGGTGCACGGGCGCCGCCGGCGCGTGCGGTTTTGGTGTCGCTAAATAAATCGTCCGGTACGGCCCCGGTCTGAAGTGTCACGGCGAACACCGGGTGCTCCCGGTTCGGAAAGTGCGTGCTTCCCTTTACCATTCGACGGAAGGACTGGCGAACCCTGCTACGATCAACAAAAAAAGAGCCACCAGGGCTCTCGGGCCGGCTCGGCCGCGCGAATTCTAGTTGAGTTCGCGCCACTCACCGGTTTCCAGATAAATCACGGCCTCCCCGATGTTGGTGGCATGGTCCGCAATGCGCTCGATGTAGCGGCTTACGTAAAGGAGATAGGCCGCCTGGGTGATCACCCCGGGGTCCTCCCGCATGGCCTGCAGTAGATCCCGAAAAATGTGGGCAAAGAGGTAATCCACCTGATCGTCCATGCCGCACATGATGCGGGCCTTTTCCACATCCCCGTGCACGTAGGCATCCAGCCCGTCCTTAACCATTTGCTGGGCCACCCGCGCCATGCGGGGGATGTACTCCATGGCCCTGATGGCGGGCCGGTCGCAAAGGCACATGGTGGTGCGGGCAATGTCCACCGCGTGGTCCGCCATCCGCTCGAGGCTCAGGAGGATCTTGATCCCCGTAATGGCCACGCGCAGATCACGGGCGATGGGCTGCTGGGTGGCAATAAGCCGGATGCACTTGTTTTCTATTTCCCAGTAAAGCCGGTCGATGTCCTCGTCGCCCATGATTACCTGGGCCGCCAGTTCGGCGTTCTGATTGACCAGTGACTGAACCGCGTTATAGATGTTCTGCTCCACCAGACTGGCCATGCGCAGGATGTCCTGCTGCAACTCGGCAAGGGCCTTGTCAAAGGATTGGCGCGTGGGCATGGAACAAGCCACTCCCCTCGCCCGAAGTTTTGCCAACGCACCACCGGCCGGGAACAGGTGGCTTTCCGCGAAAACTCTCGGTCGCCCGACAGAGAGCTTAACCAACGCCCGCTGGTCCGGAAGGGATGGCTTTGGGTGGCAACTCTCGGTCGCGACGTAGTTAATAAAAAGATTTTACCGCAAACAGGGATAAAAGACAAGACTGCATCGCCGTGAGGCGCCCCCTGAGCGTACCACGGACGATAGGCGCCGGCCCGCTAGCCAAAGCGTCCCGTAATGTAATCCTCGGTACGGCGGTCGCGCGGGCGGGTAAAGATTACGTCGGTGGGCCCGTACTCCACCAATTCCCCGGAGAGGAAAAAGGCCGTGGTGTCGGACACCCGAGCCGCCTGTTGCATGTTGTGGGTAACGATGACGATGGTGTAGGTGGCCTTCAAATCCTGGATCAGTTCCTCGATCTTGAGCATGGAAATGGGGTCCAAGGCGGAGGTCGGCTCGTCCATGAGCACCACTTCCGGCTCCACCGCCAGCAGGCGCGCAATGCACAGACGCTGCTGTTGCCCGCCCGACAGCCCCAGGGCCGAGCTCCGTAGCCGGTCCTTCACCTCGTCCCAGAGGGCCGCATCCCGCAGGGCCTTTTCCACGATCTCGTTCAGCCGCCGCCGGTCGCGCAGGCCATGGATGCGGGGCCCAAAAGCCACGTTGTCGTAGATGGACATGGGAAAGGGATTGGGGCGCTGAAAGACCATCCCCACGCGCTTGCGCAAAGCGACGACATCCGTTCCCGGGCGGTAAATATCCTCACCGTCCAGGAGCACGCGGCCCGTTACCCGCACCCCCTCAATCAGGTCGTTCATGCGGTTCAGGGTGCGCAGGAAGGTGGTTTTGCCGCAACCCGAGGGCCCGATGAGCGCGGTAACCTGATTGGCCTTGATGGCAAGGTTCACGTTGCTCAGGGCCGGCGTGTTCCCGTAGTGGACGCTAAGGCCCTGCACCTCCATTTTGATGCGGATAGCTTCTTCCGCCGCAGTCAACCGTTCTGCCACAAGCCGTCCCATTCATTTGCCACCCCCGCCGAGCAGCCGGCGCTGCAAAATCCGGCTGGGAATGCCAATACAGAGGTTGAAAACCAGCACCACCAGTACCAGCAACGCCGCGCTCCCGTCGGCGATCCTGGTGGCGTCGGGCACCAGGGACTGGGCATTGACGTACCAGAGGTGCACCGCCAGGGTCTCGCCGGCCACAAAAGGGTCGAAGTCCGGAAAATAGCGGGAGACACTTAACCCCGCCGTGTAGATCAGAATGGCCGATTCCCCCAGGGCCCGGCCGGCCACCAGGCTCACGCCCGTGACCATACCCAGCAAAGCGCTGGGCAGGACCACCCTGCGAATGGTCTGCCACTTGGTGGCCCCCAGGGCCAGACTGGCCTCGCGGTAGGAGACCGGTATGGCCCGCAACGCCTCTTCCGTGACCCGTACCAGTACCGGCAGATTCAGAAGGGCAAGGGCCGCGGCTCCGGCCAGGATGCAGAAACCCAGGCCCAGGTACCACACGAAAACCACGGCCCCGAAAAGCCCCAGCACTATGGAAGGCACGCTGGCCAGGCACTCGGTACTCAGGCGGATGAGGTTGGTCAGCGGTCCCGGGCGGGCGTATTCCGCCAGGTAAATGCCGGCCCCCACGCCTATGGGCAGGGAAAACAGCAGGGAAAGAACCAGGATGTAAAAGGTGTTGAAGAGCTGTGGCCCGACGCCACCTCCCGCCGTCATTTCCCTGGGCGTCCCCAGGACAAAGGCGGGCGAGAGTACCGGCGCGCCCCGCCAGAAAATGTGGGTCAGGAAAAAGAGCAGGATGCCGGTGATCACCGCGGCGGCACCCCAAAAGCAGGCCGTGGCCAAACGGTCTGCCAGATACTTATTCACGGAGTCGCCCTCCTGTACCGCACCACCAGACGTATTACCAGAATCATGGCCAGCGAGAGCACCAGCAGGGTAAAGGCCATGAAGAACAGGGCGTTGTTCCACGTGGAACCGAAGGGCGTGTTACCCATCTCGAGTACGATTTCGCTGGTCAGGGTGGCCGTGGGCGTGACCAGCGAGCGCGGAAACTGGGGCGAGTTGCCGATGACCATCTGGACCGCCATGGCCTCACCGATGGCCCGGGCCATCCCCAGGATGACGGCCGTCACCAGTCCCGGGGCCGCCGCGGGCAGCACCACGCGGCTTAAGGTCTGCCACCTGGTGGCCCCCAGCCCGTACGAGGCTTCTTCCAGTGCCGGCGACACGGCCCGCAGGCTATCTTCCGAAACGCTGATGACCGTGGGCAGGATCATGATGCCCAAAATAATCCCCGCCACCAGCAACCCGAAACCCGCACCGTTCACCTGCTCCCGCACGAAGGGCACGAAAACGGTGAGCCCTATCCAGCCGTAAACCACCGAGGGAATCCCCACGAAGAGGTCCGTTGCGGGCCTTAAGCTTTCGCGCACCCACTCCGGGGCAACCTTGGCCAGAAATACGGCCCCGGCTAGGCCCAAGGGCCCGCCGAAACAGATGGCCAGGACGGTCACGGCGAAGGACCCGAAAATAAAGGTGAAGGCGCCGTAATTACCGGGGGGATTCCAATTCGTGGTGAATAAGAACTCCCAGGGTGAAACTACAGTGAAGGTGAGAAAGCCCTGCCGGGCCACAAAGAAGATCACGGCCAGAATGATCAAACTTACCAGAGCCGCACTGGCGACGAAGACGTATCGGAAAAAGCGGTCGTACCAGAGTACGCTGTGTCGGATGCAGGTCACAGAGATCCCCTGTCGCCATATTAGCAGAGTTCGGTTAAGTGCCCATTAAGTAAACGTTAAGAATTTGTTAAGCGGTAGTTACGGATCACCAGTTCGGTAATTGACCCGCGCGCTTGTGCCCGGCAATTTATGGCCCGCCTGGCATAAACCACCCGGACGTCGTAACCCCGGTACAGGTCGCGAATAAATTCGGTATCCGAGTTGGAGAGCATGACCAGGCAGCCGCGCCGGTCAAGCTCCCGGAACACCTCAGCAAGGCGCTTCTGGTCCTCGGGCCCAAAGGATTCTGCGGTGTAGTCCGTGAAGTTAGCCGTCTCCGACAGAGGGTAGTAAGGCGGGTCGCAGTACACGAAGTCCCCGGGTCTGGCGAAATCCAGCACCCTGCCGAAGTCGTCCAGGAGTATCTCGGCCTTTTTTAAGGCCTCGCTCACCGCCCGCAGGTTTACCTCGTCCACTATCCTGGGGTTTTTGTAGCGCCCGAAGGGGACGTTGTGCCGGCCCTGCCGGTTGACCCGCCACAGGCCGTTGTAGGCCGTCTTGTTCAGATACAGAAACCGCGAGGCCCGGGCCACGGGGTCCATTTGCTCGGGCTCCATGCTCCGGACCTGATAGTAATACCCGGCTTCATTCCTGTGCCGGCGGGCGTCGGCCAGCAGCTCTTCCAGCCGGTCGCGCACCACCCGGTAGAAATTTATAAGTTCGGGGTTGTTGTCGATCAGAACCGCCCTCTCGGGAAGTAGATGGAAAAACACCGCCCCGCCCCCGAAAAAGGGCTCGTGGTAGACCGTGAAGCGGCGGGGAAACAGGGGTTCAAATTGGGGTAGCAGCTGACCTTTTCCGCCGGCCCACTTGACGGGCGGCCTGGGCACGCGGTTGCGGGTGGGGAGCGCAAGGTCGCGAGAGGTGTACTCGACGACACTCATTAACGTCGCCTCCTGGAACGGAAAGCCCAGGTTATATTCGCTGTAAGTGCTACGCTTAACCCAGAAATTGTAAAAGCCGTTACTCCACCTTGTTGGCATCAGGCCAGCGGCAACTCGAAGATGAAGGTGCTGCCGCGGCCCACCTCGCTCTCGGCCCACACGCGGCCGCCGTGGGCCTCTACGATGTGCTTCACGATGGCCAGGCCCAGGCCGGTGCCGCCCTGCTCGCGCGCGCGGGCCTTATCCACCCGGTAAAAGCGCTCGAATACGCGTGGAAGGCTTTCCTCGGGAATGCCGGCTCCCGTGTCGGCCACGCTCACCCGCAAGTGTCCGCCTACAACCTCGGCCCGGATGGTGATACGTCCGCCTTCCGGCGTGTACTTCACCGCGTTGTCCACGAGGTTGACCAGCACCCGGGCCAGCATGTCGGGGTCGCCCGATACCGGGGGCAGGTGGGTCTCCACCTGGACCCTTAGCTCCAGCCCCTTTTCTCGGGCGCTGGTTTGAAAGATATCGACAACGCGTCCCACGACAACCGCCATGTCCACCCTTTCGCGGCGCAACACGGTACGCCGGTCCTCCAGGCGTGATAAGTGCAGGAGGTCATCGATTAGGCGCGTGAGACGGTTGGTTTCCTGGGCCATAATTTCCAAGAAACGACGCGCCGTCGCGGGATCCTCTACCGCACCGTCCAGCAGGGTCTCAAGAAAGCCGCGGATGGACGTAAGGGGGGTGCGCAATTCGTGGGAGACGTTGGCCACAAACTCGGTGCGCACTTGCTCCAGGCGCCGGTACTCGGTAATGTCGCGCAGTAAGGCCACCACGCCGCCGCGCCGCTCGTCGGTGCCCCGCAGGGGCGTGATGTGCACCCGAAAAAAGCGCGGCTCGGGAGTTAGAATGACCAGTTCGCGCACGATCTGCTCCCTGGTAGCCAGGGCCTGTTGCAACAGCCTTTCGAGTTCGAAATTCCGGATCACCCCGATGACGCTCTTGCCCCGGCTGTCGGCCTGTGTGATGCCGAAAATCTTTTCCACCGCCGGGTTAACGAGCAGCACCCGGCCCCCCCCGTCGACGGCGATCACACCGTCGGCCATGCTGTTGAGAATGGCTTGGGCCCGGTTTTTCTCCTCGGTGATATCGTGGATGGTGCGGCTCAAGCGCTGGGCCATGTTATTGATGGCCCCTGCCAGCCGTCCGATTTCGTCCCGGGAGTAAATGAGAATCTCCCGCTGTAACTCCCCCCGGGCCATAGCCTGGGTCACTTCGGTAATCTCTTCTAGGGGGCTCATCACCGCCCGCAGGGTCCACCACAACAAAAGTCCCGTCAGGAGGGCATTGAGCAGCACCGCCCCTCCCGCGGGCACCACACCCCGGACGTAGAGTTCTAACACCAGGGCCGCACACAGAATGGCGAGAAAATATCCCGTGAGGATCTTACCGAGAATCGTCCTGGGCATGGGAAAGCCGACTTATCTACCCTCCTGGGTCGTCACCGCCGCAGCGAATTATCAGCCGGAGCCCGACCGTGGGCTGCCGTCCACGGGCCCCCCGGTCTCACCTTGCCGGGCCACGGCGTCGAACCGGTATCCCACTCCCCGCACCGTGGTGATGTACTGCGGTAGCCCTGCCATTTGCTCAAGTTTTTGCCTGATGCGGCAGATGTGGACGTCCACCGTGCGGGAGTCTCCCTTATAACCGTAGTCCCAGACCCGCTCCAGAAGGTACTCGCGGGTGAAGACCCGGCCCGGATTGCGGGCCAGAAAGCGCAGGAGTTCAAACTCTTTTCGCGTGAAGTCCTGCTTTATCCCGTCCACGAATACGGCGAAGTTTTCCTCGTCGATTACCAGCCGGCCAAAGGACATGATGCCGGCTCCCGATTCTTCTTCTGCCGGCGTTTCCCTGGGCAGCCGCCGCAGGCGGGCCTTGACCCGCGCCACGAGTTCGCGCGGGCTGAAGGGTTTGGCCACGTAATCGTCGGCCCCCACTTCCAGCCCCACGATGCGGTCAACCTCCTCACCGCGGGCACTCAGCATGATAATGGGAATTTCCCTGGTACGGGGATCGCCGTGCAGGATGCGGCACACCGTCAGGCCGTCCTGCCCGGGCAGCATGACGTCCAGGATAATCAGGTGGGGACGAAATTTCCGGGCCATCTCGATGGCCGTGGGGCCGTCCTCGGCGGTCAAAACCTCGTAGCCTTCGCGTTCCAGGTTGAAGCGCAGTAACTCCAGAATGGGCTTTTCGTCGTCCACCACCAGGATCGTGGCCATGCTATCTCCTCCCACCGGCCAGCCATATAAAGGCCCCGCACCTCCCGGTACGGCCGCCGCTGCGACGGTGGGAAAAAAACAGGTCCGTGCGGCAGGCCGTACACAGACCGCTATCCACAATACGCGTTTCTCTCAGACCCGCCGCCACGAGCCACCGCCGGTTGGCAAGGAGAAGGTCCAGCCGCCAGCGGCCCGTGCCGTCGCCCGACGGGGAAGGCTCACCCCCCGCCTCCAACAGGAGCCGGAATTTTTGTGCCACATCGTCGCCCACCCGGTAGCAACAGGGACCTATGGCCGGCCCCATGGCGGCCAGGCAATCCTCAGGTCGGGTTCCAAAGGTACGCACCATGACGTCGACGGCCCGAGCCGCGATTCCGGCCGCGGTACCCCGCCACCCGGCGTGGATCAGCCCGATCACTTGCCGTACCGGATCGTAAAGATAAATCGGTACACAGTCGGCGAACAGGCCCCCCAGCACCAGGCCCGGCACGGCCGTGATCAGGGCGTCGACGTTCGGCAACTCGGGGGGCCCGAGGGCCCCCACCCCGGCGTGCCGGCCATCGACCACGGCCACGGCGGCCCCGTGTACCTGTTCCGCGATAACCACGTTCCCCGGCTGCAGGTTCAGGTGGCGGTATACCGTCTCGCGGTTGCGCCGCACCGCACCCTCCTCGTCGCCCACGTGAAAGGCCAGATTGAGGGTCGCAAAGGGCCCCTCGCTGACACCACCGTGCCGGCCCGTGAACACGGCCCCCACTGCCGGCAGGACCGGCTCAAAGCTCCAGTAGATAAATTCGCCCAGCTGTCGCTGGACACCTGCCACCGTGTAGCAACCCCTCCTTCGACGGGGAATTTTGCCTTCGGAGAGCTATGCGATCGTCGGCACCGATGGGTTGGCAAAATTCCCTGTCGTTCGACGGGGAATTTTGCCTTCGGAAAGCTACCCTGTCATCGGTACCAGCAGGCTGGCAAAATTCCCCGGCGCGCCGGAGGCCCCCTTGACACGAAGGCCCCGGAGGCGTAAAATGTGGTTGACATTTTTTGTAACAATGATTCTAAGCGGGGAGAGGAGAAGACCCCCATGCCCATCTACGAATTCCGGTGCACCAACTGTGAGGAGCGCTTTGAACGCCTCTGCCAACTCGGCGAAACGGGCGAAAACCTGCATTGCCCCCGTTGCGGCGAGCAGAAGCTTATGCGCGTGCTCTCTACCTTCAGTTCCCCCGGCACGCCCGGCGGCACGGGTGGCTGCGCCTCTTGCAGTTCGTCGAGTTGCAGTTCTTGCCACTGAGGTGACGGATAAAATTTTGCCAACCCTCCGGTACCGAAGGGCTGGACAGCTTTGCCAGGCAAAATTCCCCGTCGGGCGAGGGGGGAATTTTGCAACCCACCGGTGCCGACGATGGCATAGCTCTCCGAAGGCGAAATTCCCCAAACTCACCTGGGCCTAGGCCACCGTTGAAGCGGTGCTTCCGGTCTCGTGGGCGTTAGGGCTCCGGCCAAGTCCGCCTCGACGACGCGGCCAGCCGCCCACGAGCGGGCCACGTCTATGATACGCTGGTTGCGGGAGCCCCGAAAGGGAAGGCTTAAGCTCCGTTGGGCGGCCAGATATGGCCCGTCGATCAGGTAGTCCGAAAAGGTCAGCAAGGCCCGCACGTCTGGGTCGCTCTCGGCCATGAGCAGCAGTTGTTCCCAGGTATAGCCAGTGTAGGTGACGACGTCCAGTCCCGCGGCTCGCGCCCGCGCCGCCAGCGATGCGCAGGCGCCCGCCTGCATGAAGGGTTCGCCACCGCTCAGCGTTATGCCCCGCAGGAGGGGGTTTTTCTCTACCTGAGCCCAAAGGTCATCGATTGCCACCTCGTGGCCGCCTTCCGGGTCCCAGGTCTCGGGGTTTTGGCACCCCGCACAGCGATGAGGGCAACCCTGGGTATAGATTACGAACCGTAGGCCCGGCCCGTCTACCACGCTTTCCGGATGGAAGCCCGCTATGCGTATGCCTGCTCCGTCGGCCATACTGACCACGTCCTTTACGACGGCCGGATCGGTGGCCTCTACAGCCTCCCGTGTACCAGCCGGTCCCGGAGTTCGGCCAGCTTGGCCGCGTTGAAGCGGTCCGTGGTGCTCAGGTACCCGGTGATGCGCCGCACCCGCCGGATGGGGCCGCCGCCGCACCGCGGGCAGAACTCCTCGGGTATCAGGTCGGTGTGGCCGCAAGCTGCGCAGACGTCTACGGGATAATTGATACCGCCGTAGCCCACGTCGCACTTCCTCATGTGGCGGACTATGGTTTCCACCGCCTCCGGGTTGTGGAGCGGGGGGGCCGGCAATTCCACGTAGCTGATGTGCCCGGCGTCGCAGTACTTGTGGAACGGCCCTTCGATGGCAATTTTTTCTGCTATCGTGATGGGGTGGTAGACCGGGACGTGGAACGAGTTGGTATAGTAGTCCCGGTCGTTCACGCCCGGCACCAGGCCAAATTCCTTCCGGTCCAGGGCCACGAAACGGCCCGCCAGCCCCTCCGCGGGGGTGGCCAGGAGGGTGTAGTTCAGGTTGTACTCTTCCGCAGCCTCGCGGATGCGGTCCCTCAGATGGGCCACGATGCGGTGGCCCAGTTCCAACGCCCCCGGGTCCTCGCCGTGGTGCCTGCCGACCAGGGCCTTCAGGGCCTCGGCCAGCCCGATGAAACCCAGGGTCAGGGTGCCGTTGGCGATGGCGGGCTCGATGAAGTCCTCGTTGCCCAGGCCCTCGGAACCCAGGTAGAGGCCCTGTCCCATGACGAAGGGAAGGTCCTTCACCTTCAGGCGGGCCTGAACGCGATAGCGGTGGTAGAGCTGCCGCACGGCCAGCGTTACCACGTCGTCCAGGAGGGCGAAGAATTTCCCCACGTCGCCCCCGGCCCTCAAAGCGCAACGCGGTAGATTCACCGTGGTGAAGGAGAGGTTGCCCCGGCCCTCGGTTACCGCGGGCCCGCGGCGGTTGGCCATCACCCGGGAGCGGCACCCCATGTAGGCCACCTGATCGCCGTAGGGCGCGTTGAAGCTGGAATCCATAAAGCTGAAGGTGGGGTTCAGCCTTCGGGCCGCCACCCGGCACGCCAGCCGGAAGAGGTCGTAGTTCGGGTCCCCGGGGTTGAGATTCACGCCCTCCTTCACCCGGAAGATGATATTCGGAAAGATGGGATTCTCGCCCCGGCCCAATCCCGCCTCGAAGGCCAGGAGCAGGTTGCGGGTCGTTTTTCGGCCGGCCTCTGAGGTGTCCGTACCGAGGTTAATGGAAGAAAAAGGAACCTGAGCTCCCGCCCGACTGTGCATGGAATTGAGATTATATACCAATGCCTCCATGGCCTGGTAGGTCTCGAACTCCGAGGCATTCTCCACAAAGGGGGCCATGTCGCGGTCGAAAAAGGGGAAGGATTGCCCGCCGAACATATCGTTCTGAGAGCTCTGGAGGATGATGGCCGCCAGGGCCGTGGCCGAGGTCGGCCGTTTGGGCGGCCTGATGTAGCCGTGGCCCGTGTTGAAACCCTCCCGGAGGAGCCGTCCTAAGGGCAACTGAATGCAGTTGATAGTTTTACCGTAGAAATCGAGGTCGTGGATGTGTATGTCGCCCCGCAGGTGGGCCTCGGCGAAATCCCGTTCCAGCAGCCTGGTGAGGTAATACTTCCGGCTGGCAGCGCTGGCGATTTGAAGCATCTTGGCGCTGGGCGAGTTGCCAATGTTGGCGTTCTCGCGGTTGGTCTCCTCCACGATCTCGGCCACGGCGTCCATGAGCTCGCCCTTGGCCTCGCGGATGCGGGTGCGCCAGTCGCGGTACAGGATGTAAGCCTTGGCCGTCCGGGCATGTCCCGCTTCGATCAACACCTTTTCCACCACGTCCTGGACGTCCTCTACACCGAAAAGGGCCCCGTTGTAGCGCCTTTTCAGTTCCCGCAATACCTCCAGGGTGAGGCGCAGCGCAGTCTGCCGGTCCTGGCCCCCCACGGCCCGCGCGGCCTTGAAAATGGCGTCGGTGATCTTGGTTTCGTCAAAGGGGACTTTACGCCCGTCGCGCTTCAGGATCCACTCAAACACGGCCCGACTCTCCCCTCAAACGGGCTACCTCTTCCATGAAACTCTGCCCGTTGTGAAAGTTCCTGTAGACGCTGGCAAAACGCACGTAGGCCACCTCGTCCAGTTGCCGCAAAGCCTGCATTACCTCTTCGCCTATGGTGCGGCTACTCACCTCTGAGGTCCCGTTGGCCCGCAGGCGGCGCTCGATTTCGTCCACCAGTTCCTCGATGCGCCCGACGGCAACAGGACGCTTGTGGCAGGCCGTTAGAATACCGGCCAGGAGTTTTCGGCGGTCGAAGACCTCGCGCGCGCCGTCTTTCTTGATGACCACCAGCGGCAGCTCGTCCACCCGCTCGTGGGTCGTAAACCGGCGATTACACCGGCCACACTCCCTCCGCCGGCGGATGACCCGGCCTTCGTCGGTGGCCCGCGTGTCAACTACCCTGGTATCGGGTTCACCGCATGCGGGACAGCGCACCGACCCCACCCCTGTATCTTTGCTATTTACCTCTAGTGTAATACTATATCTTGGGGAACGCCACGCGGCAAGGTTGAAATTCGGGGCCCTGATCCCATAGGGACGAGCTAAGGGGACAAGACCGCAGCGGAGCTCCGGCGGATACACCAAAGCGTAAAACGGGTAATCGTCGGGGAGACCTATACGCGCAGCCGGTAGCGGGGGTCGGTCAGGGTGTTGACCTCAACCAGGATTACGTCCAGGCCGATCTTGCGCACCTTTTCCCAGGGGACCACCAGTTCTTCGTCCCGGCCGAGCCAACCCAGAAGGCGATTGGGACTGGGCAGCACCAGGGCCGTGATACGCCCGTTTTCCAGGTCAATATCTATATCCTTAATGGTGCCCAGCCGTCGTCCGTCGACGATGTTGACCACTTCGCGGAGGCGCAGGTCCGATACCTTGAGCATGCCGGGACCCCCCGAGGTATCTATATGCCCCGGCAGACAAAAAAATGAAAGGGCGCTAACCATGGCGCCTGAGGATTTCCAGCACCCGAAACCTCACCTCCACGGGCCCTGGGGAAGGGTTGTCCGTGCCAACATCGGAGCCCGCCTCGGCCGCGGGGGCCAGGGGCACGTCCACGAAACACAAAGGTGGAAATACGATGCACCACCAGTTGGCCCCGTGACCCGCCCCCAGGGTCACCCGCAGGGCCTCGTAGTTCCCGGCCGGCAAAATCAGGCTACCGTACGCCCGGGTCGGGAACTGGAAGCTGCCGTAGGCCACCTGCACGCCGTAGGGCCTTCCGGCTGCCAAGACTTGCGCCGCGGCCACTTCCTGCAGCCTGGGTAGGGCCCCCGTGATTGTCTTGCGCGCCTCCTCCACGTCGCCGGCATGCTTTAGCCTAACTGCCAGTTCGGCCGCCAGGGCGTCCCGCACCCGGTACTTGACCGCCTGGTCCTCCGGGGCATCGCTGTGAGCCAGAACCTGAATGCGAATGAGGTTGTGGTTATTGTAGGCCTCCACGGCCCGATTCCTCTCTGCCACCCAGAGGGCCAAAAAGCCCGTGAGGAGCAGCAATACTACTAAGAAACAGCGCTTCTTCCTCATTTCCTATCCCTCCCTAAAGGTAGCGGCGCATGTGCTGTAGGGCGGCCTTTTCCAGGCGCGAAACCTGGGCCTGGGAAATGCCTATTTCTTCGGCTACTTCCACCTGGGTCTTACCCTCGAAAAAACGTAACTTCAAGATCATCCTTTCGCGTTCATTCAGTTTTTCCAGGGCCTCTTTAATGGCCAGACTCTCGAGCCAGGCGCCGTCCTGGTTCCTTTCATCCCTTATCTGGTCCATTACGTAAATGGGGTCCCCGCCGTCCTGGTAGATGGGATCAAAGAGCGAGACCGGTTCCTGTATGGCGTCCAGGGCGAAGACGATTTCCTCCCGGGGTAGGTTTAGTTCCCTGGCCACCTCGCTGATGGAAGGCTCGCGATTGTACCGGTTCATTAGGGCGTCCCTCACCTGAAGCGCCTTGTAGGCCACGTCCCGCAAGGATCGGCTCACCCGTAAGACGCTGTTGTCCCTCAGGTAGCGCCGGATCTCGCCTATGATCATGGGTACCGCATAGGTCGAAAATTTGACGTTTTGGCGCAGGTCAAAGTTATCGATAGCCTTGATCAGGCCGATACACCCCATTTGAAAGAGATCGTCTACATATTCGCCGCGGTTGATGAACCGCTGAATGACGCTCAGGACCAACCTCAGGTTGCCCTGGATAAGCTTCTGGCGCGCCTCCTGATCCCCCCGCCGCATGGCTTCAAAAAGGCTCTGCATCTGGGCACTGGTCAGCACGGGTAATTTGGAGGTATTGACCCCGCAGATTTCCACCTTGTTGACCAGCATGACCGGACGCACCTCGCGGTTTGCGGTCTTAAGTGCATTATTACCGCAGCGCCCCGGCACTATACATTACCATAAAACGGAAAAGCACCCTCGCGGGTGCCGGTCATTCCAGGCGATGTATTTCCCGTCGCAACCGTTTAATAATCCTTTTCTCCAGCCGGGAGATGTAGGACTGGGAGATTCCCAGCAGGTCGGCCACTTCCTTCTGGGTTTTCTCCACCCCGTCGCTCAGACCGAAACGTAACTCCATGATTTTCCGCTCCCGCCCCGACAGCTTACCCAGGGCCAGGTGCAGCAGCCTGCGCTCCACTTCTTCTTCAAGGCATTTATATATTATGTCGCCCTCCGTGCCTAATACATCCGAGAGCAACAGCTCGTTGCCGTCGAAATCTATATTTAGTGGCTCGTCGAAGGACACCTCGCTGCGGTTCTTGCTGTTGCGCCGCAAGTACATCAGGATCTCGTTTTCGATACAGCGCGAAGCATACGTGGCTAGTTTGATTTTTTTGCGGGGGTCAAAGGTATTTACGGCCTTGATTAATCCGATGGTGCCGATGGAGACCAGGTCTTCCACCCCCACCCCCGTGTTCTCGAACTTGCGCGCGATGTACACGACAAGGCGCAGGTTACGCTCGATGAGCACGCTGCGCACGGCACCGTCGCCGGACTCCAGCCGGTGCACGAGGTAAACCTCTTCCTCCGACGAAAGGGGCGGCGGCAGGGCTTCGCTGCTTCCCACGTAGAATATGCGGGGCCGTAGACCCAACCTTTGCAGCCACGCGATGGTCTTCAGGCGCAACAGCCAGGCCAACTGCCAGGGTCGCAAATCCCTTCCCCCCTTGATCATCCGGCCCTTACGCGAAACCGGGGCGGGCAATTTTGCCGCGCCAGCCTCCGTTTTACGGCCAAACCATCGTGGCAAAATTACCTATCGTTACACCAGGCTGCCTTCCAGCACGCGGGGATGGATGAGGGCCCGATAGCCCTCCCCCGGACTTAAAGCTCGCTGGTACACGCCGACCACGACCTCCTTGACCCTTAACGCGCGGGCCCCCCAAAACACCACCACCTCGTCCGGCCGGAAACCTATCAGCAGGCCGTGCCGGCAGCCCAGCGAGGAATAGGGGATGACCCGTAAACGGCTCGCCCAGGCGGTGCCGGCCAGGCCCCGCAGCAGGTCCGCGGGAACCAGTTCCTCCCGGGCCAGCGCTTGCGCCACGGCGGGCGGAAGCACCCCGGTCAGCACCCCGCTTTCCACCACGATCACCGGGTAGTTCCCCAGGGGGTCGGTGAGCTGGTTTCCGGTGTCCAGCAGGGCCTCAACCCGCACCTCGCGGCCGAAGAACCGCAAAATAAGCGGAACCTGAAAGAGCAGGGAAGAGAGGCGCCGCCACCAGTACGCGCCGCCCCAGCGGCCCAGGACCAGAAAGATGGCCAGGGCCAGGATCACCGCGGGCCAGAAACTGCGCCCCGCGAACACCGCCACCCCGCCAGCCGCCCGCAGGGGGAGAGTCTGGCCGTCGAGCAGGAACTCCAGCCCCAGAATCAGACCACCGAAACCAAAGGCAGCCAGGTAAAGCCCCATCAGCTGTAACGCGAAACGGCGGAAGTTGCCCGGGGCCAGTCCCACCCACACCATGAGGCCGCTCAGCACCAACTTGGCCGGAAGGGAAAACAAGTGTCCCCCGCCGGGCCACCACATCACCAGCAGATAGGCGGCGCCCAGGGCCGCCGCAGCCACAAGGCGCAGGTGCCGAACCGGGGCACCCGTCAGCCGCGCCACGACCCAAAGGAGCAGGTAATTAACCAGCCAGTTGCCGAGTATAATCTGGTCGAGATAAATGACGTGGCCGGGCATGTTCTTCTCCCGCCGGCAACCCGAAGGATGAGGCCGCCCGCTTATACCATCATATGGGGTGCCTGGCAGCCTTATGACAGGTTTATTATAACACCACGGGCTGGCGAAATCTGTAAAAAATAAAAACCCCTCAAGGGGGGTCTGGTCTTTGCGCCGGACCTAGCGGCGACGCAGGAAGGCGGGGATATCCAGTTCCTCGTGGAGGGTAAAGGGCTTCAACTCCAGTTCCGCACGTGCCGATTCCTTTCTCTTCGGTTCGAATCCGGTGGCAATCACCGTAACCCGGACGCTGTCATTCATGCTCTCGTCGATGACGGCACCGAAAATGATGTTGGCCTCGGGATCAGCGGCCTGCGAGATGATTTCCGCGGCCTCGTTTACCTCAAACAGGCTCAGGGAGGAGCCTCCGGTAATGTTCAAAAGCACCCCCTTGGCCCCCTCAATGGACGTTTCCAGCAGCGGGCTGGATATGGCCATGCGTGCCGCCTCGGTGGCGCGGTTCTCGCCGCTGGCCACGCCGATACCCATCAGGGCTGACCCCGTCTCCTGCATGATGGTCTTTACGTCGGCAAAGTCCAGGTTGATCAATCCCGGCACTGCGATTAAGTCCGAAATGCCCTGCACTCCCTGGCGCAGGACGTCATCGGCGATCCTGAAGGCCTCCACGATGGAGGTGTGCCGGTCGATGACCTGAAGGAGCCGGTCGTTGGGTATCGTGATGAGGGTGTCCACCTTATCCTTTAAGTTGGCGATGCCCATCTCGGCCTGGGTCAGGCGCTTCCGTCCCTCGAAGGTGAAGGGCTTGGTGACCACCCCCACCGTCAGGGCCCCGAGTTCCTTGGCCACCTCGGCCACCACGGGGGAGGCCCCGGTGCCCGTGCCACCGCCCATACCCGCGGTGACGAAGACCATGTCCGCCCCTTTGAGGGCCTCATAGATCTGCTCCCGGCTCTCCTCGGCCGCCTTCTGGCCGATCTCGGGGTTGGCCCCCGCGCCCAGTCCTTTGGTCAGTTTGGCTCCGATCTGAATCTTGTTGGCCGACCGTACGGTACCCAGGGCCTGGGCGTCGGTATTGACCGCGATGAACTCGACCCCCTTGAGCCCGGCATCAATCATGCGGTTGACGGCGTTGTTTCCCCCTCCGCCCACACCTATTACCTTGATGTTAGCCATATGGTTTGCCTCCACTTCAAAGTCGAGCATACTTCCCTCCTCCCGGCCTGGGTTCTGGGCATTTAATTCCACGTCGCCGCCCCTTTTCCCTCTTACTTCTTGAGCAGGTGCCGCCTGATGATGGCCAGATTCTGAAACAGTCGGACCCCGAAGGCCACCACCGCAGCCGTGTACAATTCCACCCCCAGTCGTTCGCCGATAAAGGCCAGCGTACCGGCCAGGATGGCGTTACTGAAGAAACCGCTCAAGAAAACCGTATTGTCGAAGTGGTCCTCCATGGCCGCCCTGATACCGCCGAACACCGAGTCCAGAGCCGCCAAAATGGCCACCGAAAGGTACTTGGCGTAGGCCGCCGGAAGCACCAGCGGGACGCGCAACCCGATGAGGGCGCCCGCCACCAGGCCCAATACCGCGAGGGAAATTCCCAACCGCACGTCAATCTCTCCTCAAGAGGTTCTGGCATACTCGAAGGACGTCTTACCCTGGTAGCCCGGAACGGTAAGGTCATCCCGGGTGAAAACCGCTACGTCGATGCCCCATTCTCGCAGGGTCTCCACAACTCCTCCCTTTATTTCCAGTGTGTTTTTCATATATTCGGGGTTACCGATGGCCAGAATCCTGTAAGGAGGCGCAATGGGAATCAAGTTGACGTTGATGTGGGCTCCGCTGGTGCGAATTTCGCTGGTGGCGATGAGGCGCTGTCCGTTAATGGCCAGAGCTTCGGCCCCCGCACCCCGCAGTTCGTTGACGATGCGGAGGAGATCTTCGTCCCGCACGGTGAAAACACCGGTACCCTGCCTTGGCACCACCACCACCACAACTCCCCTGCCCCGGACCGGCTCCAGCCCGGCCAGCAATCTGACCTTGGCGATTTCGGTGCGTAAAGCCTCGGCCGCCTGGTTGTACCCCATTTGCGCCTGGGCCAGTTTTTTTTCGAGGTCCTCGGCCTCGGCCGCCAGGTCGGCACGCTCCTTTTCCAGTTGTTTTAACTCCACGGTCAGTTCCTGGGCCCGGTCCGCCGGAATGCCGTGGGCGCCCCGAAAGCCGGTGATGCGGAACTGCTGCACCACCATCATGCCCAGGACCAGGGCCACCGCAGTAATGGAAAGGTACCGCGACAAGATTCCTGCCCCCTAAGAGGTAACGGGTTGGGCGAACTCGAACTTGGCCGGCGCGATACCCGCCGGAATGGTCACCTCGTTCAGCTTGCGAATGGTTACCTGGATCCCCCAGACCTGGAGGGTCTCCACCACCCCGCCCCGCATTTTGAGGGCACTGATCATGGTGTCGGGGTTGCCGATGGCCGTAATGACAAACGGGGGTACGAGGCGTTTGTTCCCGTTGGTCAGAATGGTCGGCCCCACGCACCGGATCTCGCTGGTCGGCCCCAGCCGCTGCCCGTTGATGGCCAGGGCCTCCGCGCCGGCAGCCCGCAACTCGTTGAGGACCTTCAGCACGTCCTCGTCGTGGAGCACATAGAGGTTGGGATTTTGCCCCGGCTGCACGGGCTGGTTGCTATCGTTGAGGGTCACTTCCACTCCCGGACCCTTTACTTCCACCACCCCGGCCAAAATCCGCGCCTGCTCCAGTTCCCGGCGCAGGACCGTCAGTTCGGGCTGGGCCGTAACGGCGTCCAGTTGTTGCCGTAAAGATTCCACCCGCTCCTCCAGTGCCCCCCTCTCCTCCCGTGCGGCTGCCAGACGGGCACTGAGTTCCTGCGCCCGCTGGACGGGGACCGATTGGGCGATGTCCCTGGTCATACGGAACTGCAACGCCACCATCAGGCCCAGCAGCAGTCCCACCAAAGCCATGGCCGCGTACAAACCCTTCACGGCTGCCCACCTTCCTCGAAGTACTTCACGGCAGGTCGGTCCGGCACCGAAAGGTCCACGTAGCAGACCCGTTTGCCCCCGGAGCGTAAGGCGACCAGCAACCCCGGCAGTACCCGACCCTTGGCCTCGAGGTCCACCGGCAGGCCCAGACGGACCTCGATGCCGTCGAGGGTGTAAAGCAGCACCTGGTGGCCCACGTGGACCTCCGACAGTTCACTTACCACCTGGGGTCCCAGTCCGCGGATGACGGATAATGCTTCCTGCAGGCCGGAGCCCTCGACGGGCCGTCCCGGCTCCGCCGCCGCCACGCGGATTCCCGTCAGCACCGGTAGTCCGGACGTGCCCACGGCCCCCCGGCGCAAGAATATGCCCTCTTCGTCGACTTCGGCAAAACCGCCCGGCACGGGTACCAGCGCCACCGGTATCCGCTCCACAACCCGGATCACCACCGTGGAGGGCAGGCGGCGGTAGACCTCCACGTCCTTCAGCATGGGAATCCTGAGCAGCCTTTCCCGGGCCTGCCGCAAATCCACCTCGAAAATGTTTCTGCCCAGGGGAACGGCGGCCGATTCCTCGATTTCGGCCCTCCCCACCGCAGAATTGCCCTGTACCAGAACCCGCTGGATCTGAAAAAGGGGGGAACGAAAGACTACGTACGCCACGAACACTAAAAGCAGGGCCAGGATTACCCTTGCCAGCCTCACGGCCCACTCCTGCCTGTCCCAATGACTTGTAAAAAAATTAGTCGGTCAGCCTTTTAATCCTTGCCCCGCACGCGTTATATTTTTCCTCCAGATACTCGTATCCCCGATCTATGAGGTGGACGTTTTCCACCACGGTCGTATTTTCGGCCGCCAGACCGGCCAGCACCAGTGCCGCGCCCGCCCTTAGGTCCGAGGCCTCCACGCACGCCCCGCTCAGGCGGGATACTCCCCTGACAATGGCCGTCTGTCCCTCCAGCTTGATGTCGGCGCCCATGCGCCGCAACTCGGGTACGTGCTTGTAACGATTCTCGAAAACCGTCTCGGTCACGACGCTGGTACCCTCGGCCAGGGTCAGAAGCGCCATAAAAGGGGCCTGCATATCCGTAGGAAATCCAGGGTAGGGCATGGTCTTCAGGTCCACGGCGCGCAGCTTCCGCGGCGCCCATACCCGGACCGCCTCATCGTAAACGGCCACCTCCATCCCGGCTTCCCGTAATTTGGCCAGCACCGCCTCCAGGTGCTCCGGAATGCAACCCGTAACGGTCAGGTCGCCGCCCGTGATGGCCGCGGCTACAAGGTGGGTGCCGGCCTCGATGCGGTCCGGAATCACGGCGTGGGTGGCGTCGGAAAGACCGGATACCCCCTCGATCTTGATGACCGACGTGCCCGCACCCCTGATGCGCGCACCCAAGCGATTTAGAAAGTTTTGCAAATCGACGATCTCCGGTTCGCGGGCCGCGTTGCGGATCACCGTGGTGCCCCAGGCCAGAACCGCCGCCATCATAAGGTTTTCCGTGGCCCCCACGCTGGGCAGGTCGAGATGGATATCCGCTCCCGTCAGGCGGTGGGCTTCGGCCGTGATGTAGCCGGCCCTTTCCGTAATCCGCGCCCCCATGGCCTGAAGACCCTTGAGGTGCAGGTCCATGGGGCGGGCCCCGATGTTGCAACCTCCAGGATAGGCCATCCGGGCCCGACCGAATCTCCCCAGCAGGGGCCCCAGCGCCAGGTTGGAGGCACGCATGCGGCGCATCAGTTCTTCCGGCACCTCCCACGACTCCACTCCGCGCGTATCCACCACCATGCTCTGGCCGTCGCGGACCACGGAGGCGCCCAGATGGACCAGTAAATCCTGCATTACTTCTATGTCGCGCAACCTCGGCACCCGCTCTATTCTGCAGACACCGGCGTTCAGGATACATGCGGCCAGAATGGGCAGAGCGGCATTTTTTGCGCCGCTCACGCCGATGGTTCCCCGGAGGCACCGGCCGCCTTCGATGACCAGTCTTGGCACATCTCCTCACCTGCCCCTCGTCCTCCGCCCAGTACCTGCACCTCCAGGGCAAGGTAGACGCCGAAGCGCCGGTAAACCAGCTCCCGCACCCTTTCGATGAGGGTCAAGATATCCCGGGCCGTGGCCCCGCCCGTATTCACTACGAAGTTGGCGTGTACGGGGGAAACCATGGCCCCGCCCACCCGCAAACCCTTGCCGCCTGCCATTTCCACCAGCCGGCCGGCCGGAGGACCCTGGGGCGGGTTCTTAAAAACACTACCGGCGCTGGGTAGGTCCAATGGTTGGGTCTGCCGCCGCTTCCGCAGGTATTCCTCCATGGTGCGCCCGATGGAGGCCGGGTCCCCGCACCCCAGGCCAAATTCGGCCGCCACCACGATCCAGCCCCTGGCCCCCACGTTGCTGCTCCGGTAGGCGAATTCCAGTTCCTCCGGCCCTTTGACGTGGCAGTTTCCGGCCCGGTCCACCACCGTAACCCGGCTCAGGCGGTCCCCCACCGCCAGCCCGTGGGCCCCGGCGTTGACGGCCACGGCCCCGCCTACGGTTCCCGGAATCCCGGCCAGGAACTCCAGGCCCGCCAACCCCGCCTCCCTTGCGGCCTCGGCCAGCCGGCTTAAGGAAGTGCCGGCCCCGGCCATCACGCTGTGGTCCCGCACCGTCACGCCGCCCAGACGGGGCCCGATGCGGACCACCAAGCCCGGAATCCCCTCGTCCAGTACCAAGACGTTGGAGCCGTTGCCGATGACGGTTAGGGGCAATCCGTGCTGCCGGGCGTAGTGGATGGCCGCCCGGAGGTCCTCGAGGGAGGTGGGCTCAACGAAGATTTCCGCCGGCCCCCCGATGCGCCAGGTGGTGTGGCGCCACATGGGCTCGCCAAATCGCACCGGGCCGGCCAGTTGCCTCTGCAACGGTTCGTGGGCCATTCAGCGTGCCTCCAGTTGCCTGACCAGTACGACCCCCGCTTCCCAGATGTTGCCCGCGCCCATGGTAATGATCAGGTCTCCGGGCTGGGCGATCCCTGCGAGGTACGAACTCACGTCCTCTAAACGGGGCAGGTAGACCACGTTGGGTTTGAAGCGGCGCACGCTCCCCGCGATGAGTTCGCCCGTCACCCCTTCGATGGGCGGTTCGCCGGCGCCGTACACGTCGCTGATCACCACCACGTCGGCGTCGGAAAAGGCCGGGCCGAACTCCTCGGCCAGCAACCTGGTTCTGGTATAGCGGTGCGGCTGGAAGGCGCAGATGATGCGGCTGCAACCCGTGGTGCGGGCCGCCGCCAGCGTGGCCCGGATCTCCGTGGGGTGATGGGCGTAGTCGTCGACCACGCGTACCCCCCGTACTTCGCCCAGTAGCTGAAACCTTCTTCCTGCACCACGAAAATCGGCCAGCGGCCCGGCCATCGCGGGCAGTTCCAGCCCCAGGAGGCGTCCCACCGCTATCACCGCCAGGGCATTGGCAAGGTTGTGCCGTCCCGGCACCGAAAGCCTTACCGTGCCCAGGGAACGCCCCCGGTAGAACACTTCTCCGGTGGCCCCTGCGCCGTTCAGGCTCCATTCCCGGAGGGTGTAGTCGGCGTCGCAGGTGACCAGACCGAAAGTGACGGTCCGCGCCCGAATCCCGGGCAGGATCTTCCGGACGTTGGCGTCATCCGCACAGAGTACGACAGCCCCGTCCGGGTTCACGCCCTGTACGAAGCGGCCGAAGGCCTCCACGATATTGGCCAGATTCTGATAGTAATCCAGGTGGTCGTTTTCGATATTGGTCACCACGGCCACGTGGGGGTTTAGAAGTAAAAAGGACCCGTCGCTCTCGTCGGCCTCGGCCACCATATACTCCCCCCGCCCCAGTCTGGCATTGCCTCCCAGGGCCGGCACTTCGCCTCCCACCAGCACCGTGGGGTCGTAGCCGTTGGCCGTAAGCACCAGTGCCAGCATGGCCGTGGTCGTGGTCTTGCCGTGGGCCCCGGCCACCGCGATACCCTTCCGTAGCCTCATCAACTCGGCCAGCATCTCACCCCGGTGCCGCACCGGAATGCCGCGGGCCCGGGCCGCGGCGAGTTCCGGGTTGTCCGGTTTGATGGCGCTGGAGACCACCACCAGATCGCAGGACCCCACATGTTCTGCGGCGTGCCCCCGAAAGACCGTGGCCCCCAGGGAGACCAGCCGGTCCGTCACGGGCGAGAGTTTCAGGTCCGAACCGCTGACCCTCCACCCCAGTTCGAGCAGGATCCTGGCGAGACCGCTCATTCCCGCCCCGCCTATACCAATGAGGTGTACCCAGCGTGGCGTAAGATCCACCATCCCACTCCCCGCCTCTATCTTATGCACGGGTCGACGGGAGGGGCAACTTGTCCCCCGCGCGGCCGAACGTGCCTGTGGCGCTACTGACGCATAATCTTCTCTATGCAGCCCAGGATATCCTCTAAGGCCTGCGGACGCGCCAGCCGGCGGCTGGCCGCCCCCATGGCGCGCAATCGTTCCTCGTCGCCCAGGAGTTGTCCCACGGCCGCCAGAAGGCGCGGTCCGTCAAGCTCCCGGTCCGGGATCACCACCGCGGCCCCGGCCCGGGCGCAGGCCCGGGCGTTGTAATCCTGGTGCCGCGCCGTGGCGTGGGGATACGGGACCAGCACGGCCGGTAACCCCCTCACGGTGAGTTCCGCAATGGTAGAAGCACCGGCACGACACACCACCAGATCCGCGGCCGCCAGGGCCTGGGCCATGTCGTAGAGGTAGGGCGTAAGGGTAATATTCCCACCAGAGCCAATTTTTATTCCTGCGGCCTCCAGGCGGGCCGTGTAATCCCGGTATTCGGCCTTGCCGGTGGCCTGAATGACGTGCACCCCGGGTCTGCCGGAGAGGGCCTCCAGCACCCCGATCATGGCGTCGTTGATCTTGCGGGCTCCCCGGCTCCCCCCGAAAACCAGCAGTACCCTGGTGTCCGGATCGATACCCAGGGCCTGCCGCGCCGCACCCCGGTCCGCCGTAACGATTTCGGGCCGCACCGGTAGCCCGGTGACCACGACCCTGGCCCGGCGCGGCAGGTGGGCCGCGGCCTCGGGAAAGGTCAGGGCCACCTGCCGCACCAGGCCGGCCAGCAGGCGGTTGGTCAGCCCGGGATAGGCATTTTGCTCGTGGATGAGGGTGGGGATTCCGCGCGCCACGGCTGCCAGGACCGTGGGTCCGCAAACATAACCCCCGGTGCCCACCACCACGGCGGGCTTCCAGCGGCCCAGCAGGGCCCAAGCCTGAAAAAGACCCCGCACCGTGCGCGCCAGAACGGCGAGGTTACCGGGGTCCACGCGGCGGCGCAGGCCCCCGGCGCTGATGGCGGCAAAGGGTAATCCCGCGCGGGGAACCAGGTCCGCCTCCAGGCCGCGGTCGGTCCCTACGTACAGGACTTCCGCTCCGTACCTTTCCCGCAAACCGCGGGCGATGGCCAGGGCCGGGTAAATATGGCCCCCCGTGCCGCCGCCCGTGACCACGCAACGCACGCCCATGAGGGTCACCTCGCAAAACGCGAGGTATTGAGGAGAATCCCCGCCTGGACCAGGGACAAGATGAGGGAGGTGCCGCCGAAACTGATGAAGGGAAGCGTAATACCCGTAACGGGGAGGCTCCCCGTAACCACCCCGATGTTAACTATGGCCTGTAGCCCGATATTGGCCGTAATGCCGGTGGCCAGAAGTGTGGCAAAGGGGTCGCCGGAGGTAATGGCCACCCGCAGCCCGCGCCAGATGAAGAGCAGGAAGAGGCCCAGGACGAGAACCGCGCCTACAAATCCCAGTTCCTCCCCCAGCACGGCGAAAATGAAGTCCGTGTGCTGCTCTGGGATATAGAGGAGTTTCTGCCGCCCGTGCCCCAGGCCCACACCCAGCAGCCCCCCCGAACCCAAGGCGTACAGGGACTGAATGATGTGAAACCCGCTTCCCTGCGGGTCGCGCCAGGGGTCGAGGAAGGCCATGAAACGCCGGAAACGGTAGGATTCGGCGTAAATGGCCGCCGCCACCGCCGCCGTTCCCGCCAGCCCCAGGGCTACGAAGTGCCCCCAGGGTAGCCCGGCGGCAAAGAGCATCACCATCACCGTTCCCGTCAGGCTGGCGGCGGACCCCAGGTCCGGTTGGGCCAGCACCAGCCCGGCCGCGGCCCCCGTAACCCCCAGCAGGGGCAGCCAGGTGCGCACCTCACCGATCCGGCCCCTGGCCCCCGCCAGATGGTGGGCCGTGAAGAGAATGAGACAGAGTTTGGCCAGCTCAGAGGCCTGAAAGGTAAGGGGCCCCATCCCGATCCAGCGCGAGGCGCCGTGGGAAGAACGCCCCACCCCGGGGACGAACACGGCAACCAGAAGCACGAAGGCCAGAATCAGGGCCAGGCCGGACCAGCGCCTGAGCCGCCGGTAGTCGTAATTGAGGGCCACGAACATGGCGGCGAACCCTATAGCGGCCCACACCAGCTGTCTCTTGAAAAAATAAAAGCTGTCGTTATAGCGCACCAGCGTGCTGTATTCGCTGGCGCTGAAAACCATAATGATCCCGAGGCCGACCAGGGTAATGACGCTCAGCAACAGGAGGAAATCGGGCGGTTGCTTACGCACCTCATCCCCTCCCCAGTTCCAGCACTACCTGCCGGAACAGGTCCCCGCGCTCCTCGTAGTTGCGGAACATGTCCCAGCTGGCGCACGCGGGGGAAAGCAGAACTACGTCTCCCGGCCGGGCCGCGGCCCTTGCCAGGCGCACCGCCGCCGGCAGGGACTCGGCCTCCAGAATGACCTCACATCCCGCCGCGCGGGCCGCGGCCACCAGCAACGGCGCACTTTCGCCCAAAACCACCAGCGCGCGCACCCTTTCCTTGATCTTGCGGGCCAGCTCGGTGAAGTCGGCTCCCTTGTTCTTGCCCCCTGCGATGAGCACGATGGGTGCGTCGAAGGCTTCCAGGGCCATGATGGTGGCCCCGGGATTGGTGCCCTTGGAATCGTTGACGTAGCGCACTCCGTCGATGGTGGCCACCGGCTCGAGGCGATGGGGAACCCCGGGAAAGCCCTTCAGGACGCGCCTGACCACCCCGGCGTCGATGCCCAGGGCCAGGGCCGCCGCGGCGGCGGCCAGACAGTTTTCCAGGTTGTGCGCACCCGGCAGGGCCACATCGGCCACCGGCCCGAAATCGAAGACACGCCCGTCAAGTCGGCCCGTAATGAAACCGTTCTCCACCCCGGTGCCCGGGGCCACGGTCCTATGCCGGCTGAAGTAGAGAACGCGTCCCGGGGTGCGGGCCGCCAGGGCCGGGGTCGTGGGATCGTCGGCGTTGAGCACCGTGAAGTCCCCCTCCCCCTGGCGGGCAAAGATCCTGGCCTTGGCGTCGATGTAGGCCTCCATGGTGCCGTGGCGGTCCAGATGATCCGGCGTCACGTTGAGGATCACGGCCACGCGGGGCCTGAAGGTTTCCGCGGTCTCCAGTTGAAAACTCGAAACCTCTACCACCAGGAGGTCGTCGGGACCGTACCGGTCCACCACCGCGCTCAGGGCCGTGCCGATGTTGCCCGCCACGCCGGTGCGTATGCCCGCCGCCCGGCAGATGGCGCCGATCAGGGCGGTGGTGGTGGTCTTGCCGTTGGTGCCGGTGATGGCCACCACCGGCGCCCGGGCGCAACGCCAGGCCAGCTCCAATTCCCCCCACACGGGTATCCCGCGCCGGCGGGCCTCCACTACGGGCGGAACGGTCGACGGTACCCCGGGACTGAGCACCACCAGGTCTCCCAGCTCTGCGGGATACCCGCCCAGGTGCACCCGCGCACCCTTGCGCCGCAATTCCTGCAGGGCCGCCTGGCGTTCCGGCTCCAGCCGTGCGCTGGCGTCGGCCACGGTCACCTGCGCCCCCCGGGACAGCAAAAGCCCCGCGGCCCCCAGCCCGCTTTCGCCGGCCCCGATCACGGTCACCTTCATGCCACGCCACTCCATGTCCTTGCGCCCCCAACTCAGCTTTTGCCCCGGCCGGGTTCTCAGCCCAGCCGGTATAGCCCGGCCAACCCTACGGCCGCCAGAACCACGCCGAACAGCCAGAAGGTACGTACCACCCGCACCTCGGACCACCCGCACAGCTCGAAGTGGTGGTGGAGCGGGCTCATCTTAAAAATACGGCGTCCGGTCAGCTGAAAGGAGAGCACCTGCAAAATTACCGAAAGGGCCTCTGCCACATATACTCCGCCCATCACCAGCAGGAAAAGTTCGCTCCTGGTGATCACGGCCGCGGTACCCAGGGCCCCTCCCAGGGCCAGGGCCCCGGTATCCCCCATGAAAACCCTGGCCGGGTAGTTGTTGTACCAGAGAAAGCCCAGGCAGCCTCCCACCAGGGCCGCCAGGAATACCGCCACACCCGAACGCCCGGTGACGGCCGCGATGGCACTCAGGCCCAGGGCCGCCGGAACGGTTACGCCGGCGGCCAGCCCGTCCAGCCCGTCGGTCAGGTTGACGGCATTGGCCGTGCCCGCGATCACCAGCACCTCGAGGATGAGATATATCCACCAGTCCCAGTCCAGGTGCCAGCCGCCCGGCACCACGTAGCCCGAAAAGGGGACCACGAAATCGGTCCCCCGGCCCAGGTGGGAAACGGCCACGGCAGCCACCAGGGCGGCGAGCAAGGCCTGGGCCAGCAGCTTTTCCCGGGCGCGCAGGCCCAGGGGCCGCCTCAACACCACCTTTCGGAAGTCGTCGGCGAACCCGATGGCCCCGAAACCGAGGGTAGCCGCCAGCATGAGCAGGCCCTCGGGTGAGGAACGCAGGAATACCAGGCCGCTGACGGCGATTCCGGCCAGAAACATAATGCCGCCCATGGTAGGGGTGCCGGCCTTGGTGAGATGTCGGGCCGGACCGTCGTCGCGTACCCACTGCCCGAACTTCAGGCGGCGGAGCAACGGAATGACCAGCGGGCCGGTGGCCAGAGTAACCGCCAAAGAGACCAGAAAAGCCCACCCGAAGTCACCCATGGGCTTGCGCACCCTCAGAGAGGGTCAACCGGGCCACGATTTCTTCCATGCGCATCCCCCGGGAACCCTTGACCAGTACGAGTTCGTCCCCCCGCAGGAGGTCCTGGAGGACGCCGGCGGCCTGCTCCCGGTCCGCGCACCAGTACACCCGATCCGGCGGGAGACCGGCCGCCAGGGCGCCTTCCGCCGTATATCGCGACAGGTTACCCACGGCCACAAGATAGTCCACGTACCGTGCCGCCGCCTCCCCCACCTCGCGGTGCCCGGCTTCGGCCCGGGGGCCGAGTTCCAGCATGTCCCCCAGCACGGCCACCCTGGTGCGGCCTCCCGCCAGGTCCGAGAGCACCGCCAGGGCCGCCCTGGTTGATGTGGGATTGGCGTTGTAGGCGTCGTTGATGATTTCCCCGCGGGCCCACGGACGGATCTCCAGGCGCATGGCCGACAGGCTCACGCGCCGCAGGCCTGCGGCAATCTCCTCTAAGCCGAGGCCCATCTCGGATCCCACCCCGATGGCGGCCAGGGCGTTCAGAACGTTGTGTTCGCCGGGCACCGGCAGCGCGAACTCCGCCACACGGCCCGCCACCTCCGCCGTGAAACGGGTGCCGTAGCCCTCGGGCCGCCAGTCGACGAGCCGGAAATCAACCCCCGGACGCCGGCCGAAATACCTCACCCGCCCGCGGCAGCGGGCCGCCTCCCGTTCCGCATAGGGGCTCTCGGCGTGTACGAGCGCGAACCCTTCGGGGCCGATGGCCGCCAGCAGTTCGCCCTTGGCCCGGGCGATGGCGTCTACGGTACCCAGGCGCTCCAGGTGGGTCTCGCCGATGTTGGTGACGACCCCCGCCGTGGGCCGCGCAATGTCGCACAGGGCCGCGATTTCCCCCGGTCCCCGCATGGCCATTTCCACCACCGCCACCCCGGTGCCGGGTTCCAAACCCAGCAGGGTGAGGGGCAAGCCGATCTCGTTGTTCAGATTGCCGGGGGTCTTCCACACCGGCATTCTGACGCCCAGCACCGCGGCGATCATGTCCTTGGTGCTGGTCTTACCCGTACTGCCCGTGACGCCCACCACCGGTACCCGGCAGGTCCCCCGCCACCAGGCCGCCAGGGCCTGCAGGGCCCTGAGCGGGTCCTCTACCAGCAATACCGCCACAGGGGACTCTAGCGCTAAGGGCCGGGAGACCACCACCCCGGCGGCCCCGCGGGCCACTGCTTGCGCGGCAAAGTCGTGCCCGTCGTGGCGCTCGCCGCGCAGCGCAAAGAAAAGTTCGCCGGCCCGGACGGAGCGCGAGTCCGTGCTCACCCCGCTCACCGGAGTGCCCGGGTCGCCCTGGAGCAGGCGCGCCCCGATGACCTCCACCACCTTACCGATTTTCGTGTTCCGCACGGCACCCACCCAGAAGTTCTTTCAATGTAGCTGCGGCGACCTCCCGGTCGTCGAACGGTATCCGGGTCTGCCCCACGATCTGATAGGTCTCGTGGCCCTTGCCGGCAATGACCACCATGTCGCCGGACCGCGCCTCCTCGAGGGCCCGCCTGATGGCGGCCCGACGGTCCGGCTCCACCACGTAGCCGTGCCCGCGGACCACGCGGTAGCCGGCCTCGATCTCCTCGATGATGCTTAACGGCTCCTCGCTCCGCGGATTGTCAGAGGTCAGCACCGTAAAGTCGGCCAGCCGGGCCGCCACCTCGCCCATTCTGGGCCGCTTGGTCCGGTCCCGGTCCCCGCCGCACCCGAAGACCACCATCAGGCGCCCCGCCGTTAGCGGTCGGGCGGCCCTAAGCACCTGCTCCAGGCCGTCCGGCGTGTGGGCGTAGTCCACCACCACCGTGAAATCCTGACCACAATCCACCGGCTCGAAGCGGCCGGGAACGCCCCGGACCGACTCCAGGCCCTCAGTTATCACTTCCACCGGCAGTCCCTCCACCAGGCCCACGGTACAGGCCGCGAGGGCGTTGGCCACGTTGAAACGGCCGGGAAGGCGTAAACGCAGCGGAAACCTCGCGCCCAGACCCTCCACCACGAAAGAACTGCCGCGCGGCCCCAGCTCTACGGCTTCCGCCCTGACGTCGGCCTCGGGGGCGAAACCATAGGTAACGTTGATGCCGGTGCTGGCGGCCAGAATCCGGCCCGCCCGGGCATCGTCCCGGTTTATGATGGCGTACTTGGGGCCGGCCTTGACCCCGCCGGCCAGGCCCCGGAAAAGGCCCTCCTTGGCCTCCAGGTAGTCCTCCAGGGTACCGTGAAAATCCAAATGGTCCTGGGTGAGGTTGGTGAACACGGCGCGGTCGAATTCACAGTCCGCCACCCGGTGCAGTTTGAGCGCGTGGGAGGAGACCTCCATCACCACCGTGGTGACTCCGGCCTCGAGCATCTCGGCCAGGAGCCGCTGGAGGTCCAGGGATTCGGGCGTGGTGTGGGTCACGGGCAGCACGCGCTCCCCGATGCGGTTCTCCACGGTGCCGATGAGACCCACCCTCTGGCCGGCCGCGCGATACATGGCCGCGAGCAGGTGGGCGGTGGTGGTCTTACCGTTGGTCCCGGTGACCCCCACCAGCTTCAGCCGCCGCGCCGGGTGGCCGTAAAAGGCGGCCGCCAGGTGCGACAGGGCCCGGCGGCTGTCGGGCACGCGTACCCAGGCCATGCCGGACGGCGTTTCCGCCTCCCGTTCCATTACCACCGCCACGGCCCCGCGTGCCGCCGCGTCCCGAATGTAGAGGTGACCATCAGTGCTCAGCCCCTTAATGGCCACGAAAAGGGACCCGGGCACGGCCTGCCGGGAGTCGTAAACAATTTCCTGCACCGCAACGTCCGCGGGACCGCCACAGGCCAGAATCTCAAGGCCTGACAGAAGGGCGTGCATTTCCACCTCGGGCCAACCCCTTTACTATTATATCCCGTACGAGGAACCTGCTTCCACATCAATCCCGCAAAGGACTGGCCAGGGTATCCTGCGCCGAGGGCGGAGCGAATTCCACGTGTACGGTGGTCCCCCGTGGTACCCGCTGACCCGGCGGAACGCTCTGTCTGACCGCCACCCCGCTACCCCCGGCCTCCAGCTGCAATTGCATTTGCTCCAGCAGCCGTCCCACTTCCTTCATACTCAGGCCCGTGAGGTCGGGCAAGGTCACTTCGCCGGCACCATCCCGGGCCCGCGGCCCCAACTCCAGGACCACGGCCGTACCCTTGAGCACCTTTACCCCTCCCACCGGCATCTGGAGGCAAACCACGTTGCCCTCCCCGCGCACCCGCACGCCGAGACCCGCCTGGGCCAGCAACCGCCGGGCTTCCTCTGGCGTCATGTTAACCACATGGGGAACCTCCACCTCTTCCCGGACCTCCGGTGGAGGCCACACCTGCTGCGGCCGCTCCAGGCCCACCTCCTCGGGCACGCCCAGGTAACGCAGGACGTCGCGGGCCACGGCCTTGAAGGCCGGAGCCGCCACAATACTCCCGTAGTAAACGCCCCCCTGCGGTTCGGCCACCATGACCAAGATGGCCACCCGGGGATCCTGGACCGGGGCAAAGCCCACAAACGACGAGACGTACTTGCCCTGGACGTAGCCTCCGCCCGGGCCAACAACTTGCGCGGTACCGGTCTTGCCCGCGGCACGGTAGGTCTCGAGAAAAGCGTTGCGGCCCGTGCCCTTGACGATCACACCCTCCAGCAGGGCCGTAACCTGTCGCGCCGTCTCCCGCGAAATGACCTGACGTACCGCCTCCGGGTGGGATTCGTGCAATGCCTTTCCGTCCCGGCTGCGGATGACCTTCACGATCTGGGGCCTCATCAGGACTCCGCCGTTGGCCACGGCCGCCACAGCCGAAAGCAGCTGCAGAGGCGTTACGGCAATGGACTGCCCGATGGCCATGGTGGCCACGTTTAGGTTGGTGGCCTTCTCTTCGGGAATCAGCAATCCGGTGGCCTCGCCGGGCAGCCCCACCCCGGTGGGATGGCCGAAACCGAAGGCGCGCACGTACTTGTAGAAGCGTTCCCGGCCCAGGTCCAGAGCGATCTGTATGAAGCCTGGATTGCAGGAGTTCTGGACCACCTCGGCCAGGGTCTGACTGCCGTGCCCGCCGTCGTACCAGCAGCGGATCACGCGGTCCGCCACCTTTATGTACCCGGGATCGAAAAACCGGGAGTTCTCGTTCACCACATGCTCCTCGAGGGCCGCGGCCAGGGTAACGATCTTAAAGGTCGATCCGGGCTCATAGTTGTACCACACGGCCGGGTTCCGATCCCGGACCTCGGTCGCCACCTCCTGGTACTGCGCCGGGTCGAAGGTGGGGCGACTGCCCATACCCAGAATCTCGCCCGTACGCGGGTCCATCACTATTATGACGGCGTACCGGGGCTGGTAGGTAGCCACAATTTTATCCAGTTCCCGTTCCACAAAGTACTGCACGGTCTGGTCTATGGTGAGCCACACGTCGCGGCCCTGCTGGGCCGGTATGTAGTAGTGGAGGGCGTCCGGAACGGCCCGACCCAGGGCATCGTGCTCGATGACGATGCGTCCCCGTTCCCCCTGAAGTTCCTTTTCCAGGGCGTACTCCACACCCCCCAGTCCCTGATTGTCGATTCCCACGTAACCCAGCACGTGGGCCGCGAGGGTATGCTGGGGGTAGAAACGCCGGCTCTCCTCCACAAAACCGATGCCGGGCAACTTCAAAGCCTTGATTTCTTTGGTCACCTCCGGCTCGAGCTTGCGCTTCAGCCACACAAAGGCCTGCTGTTGCGTTAAGAGGGCCTCCAGTCTGGCCTCGTCCATTTTCAGGAGGGGTGCGAGACGGGCGGCCGTTTCCTTCGGATTTTTGACCTGCGGCGGAAAGGCGTAGCAGGATTCCACGCTGACGCTGACGGCCAGTTCCCGCCCTTGGCGGTCGCAGATGGTTCCGCGCCGGGCCTCCACCGGCACGTCCCGCATGCGGGCTTCCAGGGCGCGCCGCCGCAGTTCCTCGCCCTTCACCAGCTGGAGCCATGCCAGGCGGCCGGCGAGCAAAAAAAAGGCCACCACCGACAGCAGGAAAAGTCCGGCCACCCTCTTGCGCACCACAATACTGGTGGTTGGCATGGTTCTCCTATACCCCGGTCTCCGCCGCCACCGTGGATTTCAGTCTCTGTCCCACGTGATCGATCAGGGCCGTGAAGGCCGCGATGATGGCATTGGGCTCCGGCGTACGGTTGTCTTCCTGGTAAGCCCCGCCTTCCGGCGGGCTCGCCGGAGGTAGGGCCAGGGCCAGTACTTCCTTCTTGGTCGGCTCCACCATGCCCAGGTGGTCCCGCGCCAGCTGTTCCACGCGCCCTAGGGAAGAGTAGCCGCGGATGGTGGCCTCGAGATATTCGCTCTCGGACCTCAGCGCCACCAGTTCTTTCTCCAGGTCGGTCAATTGTTTGCCCACCACGGATACCTGGGAATAGTAAAACACCAGCAGCAGCCCCAGGACGAAGGCCAGGAAAACCAGTCCCGTCAGCACCAGTTTATCCTCCTGCCAGGCTCTGGCGCGCCGCGCGGAAACCAGGGGTTCCGGGACGTCGGCCCTGGGGATGCGCTTTTCTTGCGCTACGATCAAGTTCTACGCACCTCCCCCTCGTTTTAGTACGGCTCGCCCGGCGGGCAACGTTCGGCCACGCGCAGGCGGGCACTGCGGGCCGCGGGATTGGCCTGCACCTCGGCCGCGCCAGCCCGCAAGGGATGCGGGGTGACAATTTTCAGTATCGCAACGGGGCGGCAAAGGCACTTGGGCGCGCGCGGCGGGCAGGTGCAGGTCCCGGCCAGGGCGCGAAATACGTTCTTCACGATGCGGTCCTCCAGGGAGTGGTAGGCGAGGACGCACAGGCGGCCGCCCGGACGCAAAATGCGGGCCGCGTCCCTCAGGCTCTTGTCCAGCACCTCCAGTTCCCGGTTCACCGCCACCCGCAGGGCCATGAAGGTGCGCCGCGCCGGGTGCGGGCCACGCCGGCGGGCCGCGGCGGGAATGGCCTTTTTTACTATTTCGGCGAGTTCCAGGGTCCGGGTTATCGGCCGCCGGCGTCGTGCCTCCACGATGTGGTGGGCGATGCGGGTGGCCCACTTTTCCTCGCCGTAACGGCGGATCAGGTCCGCCAGTTCGTGCTCCGAGAGTGTGTTAACCAGCTTGGCCGCCGTCAGCTCCTGGTCCGGGTCCATGCGCATGTCCAGCGGGCCGTCCTCCTGGTAACTGAAACCCCGCCGGGGTGTGGTGAGCTGATGGGCAGAGGGCCCCAGGTCAAAGAGGACGCCGTCCGCCCCGGGCACACCCAGCTCCTTGAGGATGTCGGGCAAGGCACTGAATTCCCCCCTCACCAGCACCACCCGGTCGCCGAAGGGTGCCAGGCGCTCTCGGGCCGCCGCTATGGCCTCGGGGTCGCGGTCGATGCCGATGAGACGGGCCCGGCCCTCCAGACGCTCCAGGAGCGCGTAGCCGTGCCCGCCCCCGCCCACGGTACAGTCCACGTAGGTGCCGCCGGGCCTCAAACCGAGGCCGGCCAGTACCTCGGCCACCATCACCGGCTGATGGTACAAGGCGCTCCCCACCGCTTAGAAAAGGTCTACGAGTTTCTCGGCCACCTCTTCGTAGGCCGCCGTGGCCCGGGCCCGGTAACGCTCCCATTCATCCCGGGCCCAGATCTCCACCCGGGACGCCACGCCCAGGATCACGGTTTCCCGGGCGATGCCGGCGTACTCGCGGAGATAGGCCGGGATCAGGATTCTTCCCTGGCGGTCGCATTCGCATTCGCAGGCCCCGGAAAAAAACAGGCGCGCGAAGGCCCGCACGTCGGCCCGGGCAAAGGGCAGGTCCCGAAACTTCTGCCCCAGGGCTTCCCATTCCGCGGGGGGGTAGGCGAAAAGGCAGCGGTCCAGCCCCTTGGTAAGAACGAATCTGGGACCCAGGCCTTCCCGCAGCCGGGCCGGAATGAAAAGCCGTCCCTTGGCGTCCAGGGTGTGCACATACTCGCTCGTAAACACTTCCGGCCCACCTTCCGGCCCGGGTTACCCACTTTCCACCACTTGTCCCCACTTATTCGACCCGGCGGGGAAAGTTCCTGCCGGTCCCAAATAAAAAAGCCGGCCCTTGCCGGCTCACAGCACACCCGCGGCGCGTTACAGTTCCCTCAGGATCCTCCGGCGCCCCCGGAAAAGGGCTATCTCCCGGTACCCCACCTCGCGGAGCAAGGCCACGGCCTGCTCCAGGCCGGCCCCCACGTCCGCCGGGCAGTGGGCGTCCGAACCCAGGCACACCGGCACGCGGTGGATCCGGCACAGCCTCAGGAATTCCTCGGTGGGGTAGATCTCCTGCACGGGGTGCCTCAGGCCCGCCGTGTTCACCTCCACGCATACGTCGGCCTTCTTTATGGCCCGCACCGTCTCCTCGTAGAGGGACGTAAGGCCCGGCGGCAACCGCGGGCCGAACTTCTTAATCAGGTCGGGGTGGGCCAGAACGTCGAAAAGCCCGCTCGTGGCCGCCCGCTGCAGCAGGCGAAAGTAGGTGACGATCAGCTCTCCCCGGTCCCGGGTGGCATAACCGTCCCGGTGGGCGGGGTTGTCGAAGCCCCACCCGTCCAGGTAGTGCACCGAGCCCAGGACGTAATCGAAGGGGTGGGCCCGCAGGAACGCCGCCAGGTCCGCCTCGCGCCCCGGCACGTAATCGGCCTCGCACCCGAGCCGCACGGCGGGACCGGGGCCCGCCGCGGCCGCGGCCAGCACCTCGGCCACGTAGTCGGCCAGTTCCTCCTCGGCCATGGCCAGACCCGGGTCGCGCCGCCCGGGCGGGAGGAAGTACTGGGGCAGGTGATCGGCAAACCCCACCTCTTCCAGGCCCAGGGCCCGCGCCCGGCGCAGGTATTCTTCCACGGTGCCCTGGGCGTGGCCGCAGCGGGCCGTGTGACAGTGGTAGTCAACGGGCATGGCCCTCGCCTCCGTGGTCCTGTTCCGCCCTCACGGCCCGGGCCACCCCGGCCGTGAGGCGGTAGATCTCCTCGGCCAGGGCCGGTTCCAGCAGGCCGGTCCCGCAGGCCGGGGTGATGAGGGCCTGGCGCCGCAAGACGGTTAAAGGTATCCCGCGCGCGGCCAGTTCCGACCACTGGTCCCGGAGGCGGGCGAGCAGCGTGGCCACGCTTTCTCTCCATGCGGCTTCGGACGTGGGAACGATACCCCAGGCCACCAACCCGCCCCGCCGCAAGAAGTCGCTCAGCTGGGCGGCGTAGGGCAGGAGCGAGGTGAAGAATCCGTAGGCGTCCACGCTCATCACGTCCGGCCCGGCCTCGAAAACCAGGGACCAGTCGCAGGCCGCGCAGGAGTGCACCCCGGTGTGCCCGCCCTGGGCCCTGATGGCCCCGAGGACTGCGCCGAGGTCCTCTACGATGCGCTCCCGGGTAATGGTGATGTATCCGAACTGGCCGTAGACGCCCACACCGGGTTCGTCAACGAAGAGGAGCACCGGCCGGCCCAGGCGCGAAAGCAACCGCACCTGCCACCGCACGTGGCCCACCAGGGCGTGGACCAGGAGTTCCCGGAGCTCGTCCCGGTAGTAGGCCACCCGCCCGTCGGCATCCCTGATGTTCAGGCCCACGGTAAGGGGGCCGGCCACCTGACCCTTGACGAGCCAGAAGTTGCCGCCCGCGGCCCCTTGCACGAAGGCGTAAAGGCCCGCGGCCGCCTCCGGCGGGACCGCGAAGAAATCCAGGGCCGCCTCGTCGTCCCCTTCCAGGGCCAGATAGGCCGAGTAGAATTCCGTGAGGCGCTCGGCCCAGTCGGGCCGGCCGGTGGCCAGGTACACCCGGCCCCCCTCTTCCGCCAGCAATCCGAGCCGAAAAAGCGGGTAAAGAAACTGGTACACGAAATGCTCCACCGGTCCCCGGCGGGGAAGCTGGGGCCAGTGGGGAATTTCGCGGAAGTACCGCAGGACCAGTCCCACCGCGGCCTGCGGGTCCTCCCCGGGCAGACTTCCGATTCCGGTGGCCAGGCCACCCGGAGACGTCAGCACAATGAAAACCCCCTTGGTACACCGCCATAAGAAAGTATCGGTATGGCCGCCGGGCCGCTCACCACCAGCGCCAGCTGGGTCCGGCGGGGGTCTCCTCCCTCGCCAGTGGCACGGCCTCGCCCTTGGCATGCAACTGGTGGTACCTTTCCTCATAGTCCAGAACCGCCTTGACGAAGGCCGCGTGGGACCAGGCCAGCGGGGCCACGGAGAGGGGCCCCCCGCTATAGGGATCCAGCTGCTCCGGCATCACTCCGGTACCCAGGCTGTTGCCCGCGGCCCAGCGCAAAAGCCGCGCGGCCCGTTCCAGTTCCTCCGGCGTGGTGGCGGCGGCGACGTGCCACTGGGCCAGCCACATGGTGGTTACAAACCAGGGATTCCCCGGAACGTTGAACTGGTCCACCGCGCACCGGAAATAGCAGTCCCCGGCGTAGCGGGCAATGCCGCCCGTCTCGGTCCTGACCCAGAGCCCCTGCTCCACCGCCCTCATGGTGGCCACCACCCGGGGGTCGTCCACCGGCAACACCCCGAAGAGTACCAGAGCGGCGAGGCTGCTTTCCAGGGTGGGGTCGGGCGTCAGGTGCCCCCGCCGCGCGTCCCAGACCAGACCGCGCAGGAACCGCCCCTGACCGGGGTCGAAGAGCTGGCGGGTAATGCCCTTTTGTAAATGCCCGACCCGCCGGTTCCAGCGCTGGGCGTGTTCCCTGTCCCCCACCAGGTGGGCCATGGCGGCCGCGGCACGCAACCCGGCGTGGACCGCCGCGGCGGTAAAGGTGAAGATCCCGCAGCGTTCCTCCCACAGGTCCCAACTCGGACGGGGGAGGCCCAGCTGTTCGTCGAAGTAATGGTACAGGAACTCGGCCGCCGGCCGTACCAGGGTGGGGTAGTGGTCCAGGACGAATTCCAGATTGCCCCCGCGTTTGTAATATTCCCACAGGACGGTCAGGACCAGAGCGGTCTCGTCTTCCTGAATGGGCAGCTGGGGCCGTCCCCCCAGGAGCCGGGGATGCCAGGTGGACCCGACCGTACCGTCCGGGTTGTACTTGTGCAGAAGGTAGCCCTCCTCCGTTAGGGCGTCGGCACAGAAGGCGAAGAAGGGCTCGGCCAGGGCCCCGTAACCGGCACGGATGAAGGCCTGTACCACGAAGGCTCCCTGCCGCGGCCAGAGGTAACAGTAGTGGTCGCGATTGGTGGCCATGATGTCCGAATCTACGGAAGCCACCACGGCCCCGCGACGGTCGAGGTGCAGCCGGGCCAGCAGGAGGCTCCGGCGGTACTGGTCCGCCACCTCGGCGGGCAGGCCGCTCAAAAGGGGCGGGGCCTGACGTACCCAGGTGCGCCAGTAGTTTTCCACCTGCTCCAGAAGCACTCCGGGCCCGGTGGAAAGCACCATCCTGTTGAGGTCCCTCACCTGCTGGAAGTTCCTGCCCACCGCGATCCAGTAGTAAAGGACCTCCCTACCCCGCGGCGCCAGCCGCACCCGCAGGCTGACGGTGCTGTCCACCGAGCCCTGGTCCACCGGATTGTTGCTCAGGACCCCGTCCTCGGCGTCCCGCCAGGTCCCCTCGGCCCCACGAAAGCGCTTTTTGCCCGTGGCGTGCTGGAACAGCCCCTCTTCCGGTGCCTGACCGTTGATCAAAAAGTACCGGTTTCTTTTGTAGTGGTAAACCGTATGGGAGTAGGGTTCGTAGAAGGCGGTATCCCCGACCTCGCTCTCGTCGATGGAGAAGTCGTGGGTGAAGAATACCCGCACTTCACGCTCGCGCTCCGACAGATTCACCACTTCCAGCCGCCGCAGGAAGAGGTTCTCCCGATGGTAAACGGCGTCGTTCAGGTGCAGGGCCAGCTCCAGATCCCGGTTGCTCAAGGCCACGTCCGTTACCAGGCTATCCGAGCGGTAGGCCAGTTTCTTCTCCCAGTTTTCTTCCTCGCACCACGAGAAGCGGTCTTCGACCCACACACCCAGACGGTTCTTGTTGCCCATAATGTGGTTGGCCTGTCCCACGTAGGGGTAGTACAGGTCGCGCATGTTCATATTGGCGTCGAAGGCCACCACCAGGGAACCGTTCCCGACAACCAGGGGTCTCGCCACCGAACGCCCTCCTCAACCCTTTCCGCGCCCCGCCACAGGCCGCAACCCCTCAACCGGCCAGCAGTTCCCGGTATACTTCGCGCGTCTCTGCCGCTAGATACTGCCAATTGTACCTGGTCAGGATTTCCCGCCAAGCCCGCCAGCACAGGGTTCGGGATACCTCCGGGTGCGAGAGGACGTGGGCCATGTAGTAACTCAAGGCCTCCACATCGCCCGGCGGCACCTTGAAGCCCGTGGCACCGTGTTCCACCACCTCACTGAGGCCCCCGGTGTCGCTAACGATTACGGGCACCTGGGCCGCCATGGCCTCCAGAGCCACGATGCCGAAGGGCTCGTAAAGGCTCGGGAAAACGGCCAGACCGGCATCCCGGTAAAGTTGCTGCCGCCTCTTCCCGTCTACAAAACCCGTAAAGCAAACCCGCGCGTTAAGGCCGAGTTCGGCCGCCAGCTGCCGCAGGTAATCCTCGTAAGGCCCCCGTCCCGCCACCACCAGGAACAAATCCGGTAGCTGCCCCTCCAATCTGGCAAAGGCACGTAACAGCACCTGCACGCCCTTTTCGGGCACCAGCCGCCCCATGAACAGCACCATCCGGCCGGTCCGGTCCCGGCTCAACCACCGATCCACGCCCAGGTTTTGGGGTTCCACGCCGTTGGGTACCACCCGTACCCTGTCGGGGGCCACGGCGAACAGGCCGGTCACTTCCCGGGCCATGTAACGGCTGCAGCAAATGATTAGCTCGCTCTCCCGTACCAGTTCCGCTTCGGCTTGGTGGATGCGCCACTGGGTCTCGTTGTGGAGCCCCAGATTCCGGCCGTGCTCTGTGGCGTGGATGGTGGTGACCAGGGGCAGTCCGTGCCGGGCGCGCAGCTCCAGGCAGGCCCGACCCACCAGCCAGTCGTGGGCGTGAAGCAGGTCGAAGGGGCCCTGGTCCCGCAGGACGCACCCGGCCAGGTCCACCAGGGCGCCGTTAAACCAGGCCACCCAGTCCAGGAAACTGCCCTCCGGGGCCCCGGACCCGTCCGTGCGGTATACCCGCACTCCGTCCACCACCTGCCAGGAAGGCAACCCGGCTGCCGGGCAGGTGAACACCACCACGTCGTCGCCCAGTCGCACCAGGGCCCGGGAAAGGTCGTACACGTGGCGGCCCAACCCGCCCACGGTTTTCGGGGGGTATTCCCACGAAAACATGGCCACGCGGAACCGCCTGCGGCTCGCGGACCGGTTGCCCCGGTAAAAGCGGCTGAAAACCCGATAATTGATATCCTGCGCAAAGGGATATTCGGCCTCCAGCTTCTCGAGGGGGGCTCTGGTTCCGGATTCTAATTCACCAATTAATTGTTTTAGGTTTTCAAGGTGAACCGTCAGGCGTTGCCGGGCGTACTGCACCGCGGTCCCCGTGTGGAGGATGAAGGCCCAATCGCTGCTCTGGGCGAGGAGCAGTTCCCTGGCCGCCTGGTTCAGCAGCCGCCGGGTGCGGCCGGCCGCAAACGGGTAAAGGTCGGCCAGCTCGCCCACGGCGGCTTCGGCCCGGTGGAGGAAACGGTAAATCCAGTCGTTGGCCGGGTTGAGCCACACCTTGTTGTACCCTTCCTCGCCCCAACTGCACAGGTCGAGCTCCACCACCTGATGGCGGGGGTAGGCGTCCAGGTAGCGGCCGGGCGTGGTGAGGGCCACCGTATCCTGGTCCTGCAGCCGGCGCAGGACCAGCTCCAACCACCGGGGGCCTTCGTACCACCAGTGGCCGAAGAGCTCGGCGTCGTAGGGCGCCACCACCAGGGGCGGCACCTCCATGTGTTTGGCCAGACTCAGCACCTGCCGCTGGCGCTCGGCGACGAAGTGGGCCGCGTGCTCCGCGGCCCGCTCCAGGGCCCGCTCGGGCTCGTAAAGGGCCTTGTCCGCGGTGGGGCCGGTGATCCGGTAATACTTCAGGCCCGTGTCCACCCGGATCCGGCCCTCCGGGAGGTGGGGCGCCAGGTAGTCGAGGTCCAGGTCGTGGCCGATGTCCCGGTAGAATTCCCGGTAGTAGAAGTCACCGGGATACCCGGTGCGCTGGTCCCATACCTGGCGCGAACTGGTGGGGTCCCGCCCCAGGGCCGCCACCCCGCAGCGGGTCAGCACCGGGGCGTAGACCCCGTGGCGGGGCGCGGGTCGTGCGTTGAGTACCCCGTGGCTGTCCAGGATGAAATAGCGCAGCCCGAACTCCTTAAGCAGTTCCTCTACTCCGGGCACGTACCCGCACTCGGGCAACCAGAAGCCCGGCGGATGCCACCCGAAGTGCCGGCGGAAGAGGGCCACCCCCACGGCGATCTGGGCGCGCCGCACGCTCTCGCTGCTCATCAGGGGCAGGTAACCGTGGGTGGCCGCGGTGGTTATCAATTCCAGAAATCCTTCCCGCTGCAGACGGGCCAGGGGGGCCAGCAGGTTGCGATAATACTCCTCCACATAAGCGTGGCGGATTCTTTCCAGGTTCTCGCGGTACATGCAGGCCAGACGCCAGACGGGCGGGTCTTTTCTGGTCCTGCGGACCTCCTTTTCGGCCAGCAACAGCAGGTTATCCAGGTGGGCAACATACCGGCGGCTCAGGCTTTCGTCGGCCAGCATTTCCAGCAGGGGCGGCGACAGCGAAAGGGTGAGTCGAAAGGCGCGGCCCTCTCGGGCCAGGTTCTCCCAGGCCTCCAGCAAGGGGAGGTAGCACTCGGTCAGGGCCTCGAAGAACCACCGTTCTTCCAGGGCCCCGACCCGGGACCGGACGTAGGGCAGATGCGCATGCAGGACGAAGGCCAGGTAACCCCGTGCCATGCCGCTCCCCCCTACTCGCCCGGGTAGTAAGGGGCGGCACCGAAACCTTCGGCGAACCAGTCCGCAACCGCCAGCGGCACTACCACCGCCGCCACCCGTTCGGGCTCCCCCGTCGCCGCTTCCGTACGCGGGGTGGTGACCACGTTGGAACGCCGTAAGGGATAGAAAACACCCTCCCGCCGGATCCCGATCTCCACCACGTAATGATGGCCGGGGGTCAGCCGGTAAAAATACATGCTGCCCGCCGATTGGGGAAGAGGCAACTCCAGGCACACGCTACCGTACTGGGGCAGGGCACCGACGTCCGGCAAGCGGTACAAACGCATTATACACTCTTGCTCACAGAGGAACGGAAAATCCCACTGCGCGAAGAGCACGGTCGGACTCTGCACTATGAGTTCCAGCATCGCCGGCGACACGGGTTGTTCCCCCTTCCCGGATTGCTTTCTTCCATTATGACACAGCGGCAAAAACATGTCACTACGTTAGAAAATTTAAAACCGCCTCAGCGGCGGCCTTGGCAATGCTCCGGAGGTTTTCTGGAATTCGGCCTTCATTCCCGGCACTCCCGGCAGGTGCCGAACATCTTGAGCTGGTGGTCCGTGACCTGAAAACCGTAGGCGAGGGCCACGCGCTGCTCGAGGGCTTCGAGGAGGTCCTCCTCGACTTCCAGGATGCGTCCGCAGCGGGTGCAGATCAGGTGGTGGTGATGGTGGCCGGCGTCGGGGCCCGTGACCACCTCGTAGCGCTGCCGTCCGTCACCGAAATCGATCCTGTGCACCAGGTCGCAATCCAGGAGGAGTTCCAGGGTGCGGTAGACAGTGGCCAGACCCACGTCGGGCGTGCGCTGCTTCACCAGGAAATGAATGTCCTCGGCGCTCAGGTGCTTATCCCGGTGCTGATAGAGTACCCTAAGAATTTCCTCGCGCTGGGGCGTCAGCTTGTACTCTTTGGCCCTCAGCTTTCGTCCCGCCCTGGACACCAGCTCTTCCACGTCAACCACCGCCCGACCGGAATCAAGTCTAGTATAAAACTTACCGTAATCCCTGTCAAACCCGTAACATAGCTTGTTACTGATAAAAGCATATACGGGAGGCCTGTGAAGCCACGACATTACTGTTACTGACGATCCCGACCCTGTTGCTGCTGGGAATGTACGGCATCCAGACCGGCCTCACGGGCATGGCCGGCCCGGGTGTCAGGCGCCTGCTCGCACGGTGGACCGGGTCCACCTGGAGCGCCTTCTGCGCCGGACTGGTGGCCACCGTCCTGGCCCAGAGCAGTACGGCCATCACCCTCCTCACCATAGGTCTCGCCAACGCCCGGCTGCTGGACCTGCCCCGCGCCATGGCCGTGGTCCTCGGCGCCAACATCGGCACCTGCGCCACGGTACAAATCCTCGCCCATGACCCGGGCACCGTGGCTCTGCCCGCCGTTTTGGCCGGCCTCGCTCTGCGCCTCTGCTCCAAACGCCCCCCATTGCAAAATCTGGGCATCGCCTGTCTGGGGTTCGGCCTGGTCTTCGGCGCCCTCTACCTGCTCCAGTTCGCCCTGACACCACTGCAGGCCGGGTTTGGCCACTGGATCTCGGGGGCGACCCGCAATCCCCTCCGAGCAGTAGCCGCCGGCAGCCTTCTGGCGGCACTCCTGCACAGCAGCAGCGCCGCCACCGCAGTGGCGGTGGCCCTGGTGCGCGAAGGGTTCCTGGAGCTCCCGGCAGCCCTGGCCCTGGTGTTCGGCAATAACATCGGCACGTGTGCCACCGGTCTGGTGGCCAGCCTGGCCGGCGCCAGGATGGGCCGGCAGGTGGCGGTCTTCCACCTGTTGCTCAACCTGGCCGGTACCCTCTCTTTCCTGCCGCTGCTACCCCTTTTCGCCCACTTGGTGGTCCTGACGGCTCAGGATCCGGCCAGGCAAATAGCCAACGCCCACACCCTGTTCAACGTGATCTCCGGCCTCGCGGCCCTGCCCCTGCTACCGGCCGCGGCCAGGTTCCTGGCCTTGGTCCCCTGAGGGATTACCACCGGTAGCGGGGCCGGTAACGGTAGCGGAAGCCCTGGCGGCGTAGCAAGCGGCGTACGGCCACAACTCCGGTCGCCACCAGCACCCAGAACCACCATCTGGTGTAGGCCTTGCGCGGAACCATCTCGGCCGCCACCAGGTCCACCCGGCCCAACTCGGTATCCCGGTCGAAAAGGACCAGTTCGCCAACCTTGGCCCCTGCAGCCACCGGGGCCCTTAAATGCCGGTCCAGCCGGAGTTCCTGCCTGACCTGCGGTTCTTCTCCCGTGCGGAAGTTATACGTAAACGAATCGGCCGTAATTGCTACCAGGTCGCGGCTACCGTAACGTACCGGCCCACGGCTGACTGGCAGGTGCGCCGGTACGAGTTGGCGGCTCTCAAAAGAGGCAAACCCGTAGTCCAGCAGCACCGTCGCGTCGCTCCATACGGCCGCTCCCTGACTGCCGAGCACCACGGCGATCAGGGTGCGTTCCCCCCTCTGGGCCGCCGCCACCAGGCACTGGCCGGCCTCGACCGTATATCCGGTCTTCACCCCGATGGCACCCGGATAGCGCCACAGGAGTTTGTTGTGGTTCACCAGGTAGTGTACGGCCTCCGGGTCCTGGCGCCTGATGCTGTAGGTACGGGTGGCTACGATACGTCGGAGCACCGGGTGGGCGAGGGCCGCCCGGGCAATTGTTGCCAGGTCCCGGGCCGTGGTGTAGTGGTCGGGATCCGGCATACCGCTCGGATTGGTAAAATGGGTATTTGTGGCCCCCAGGGCCAGGGCCGTATCGTTTAGGAGCCTGGCAAAGTCCTGGTCCGAGCCCGCCACATGCCTGGCCAGGGCCTCGGCGGCATCGTTGGCCGAGTTGAGGAGCAGGGCGTAAAGAAGGTCTTCGACGCTCAACACCTCACCCGGCTGCAGCCAAATGGCAGAGCCACCCGCGTTCGTATCCTCCGGCACCACGCGCACTTTTTCGGTCAGATCGGCCCTCATGACCACCACCAAGGCCGTCAGGATCTTGGTGGTGCTGGCGGGGTACATCCGCAAGTCGGGATTCCTGGCCCACAGCACCTGTCCGGTCCGGGCATCCGCGAGCACCGCCGCCCGGGCCACAACTTCGGGTTCCCCGGCGGGCGGACCGCCCCAGGCGACCCCCGCAGGGCCCGACCACAAATACAGGAACGAGGCAATGAAAATCCAGAACCGCAAATCCCCTAGCCTCCCGACCAGCGGGTACGGCGCAGGCCCGTCAAGCCCAGGACCGCGGCCAGGAACAGGAGTACGGTGCCGATTACCAGGGGCAACACCGCTTCCCCGGCCATTCCGCGGAAAAAGGCAAAAAGGTGGGCCAGTATGCCCCCGATGACGAAGGCCAGGACAAAGATGGTGGGCCAGATGACCAGGGCTTCCCTGCGGCCCCGCTCCTTGAAAATCACCAGGGTTGAGGCAATACAGGGCACGAAGATGGTGATGGTGACCAGGGCCACGAGAGTCTGATCCGGGTTCAGGGGCAGCTGGTAGAGTCCGGCGGCCCCGAAGTCCCGCCGCACGAAACCCATGATAAAGGCGTTGGCGGTCTCCCGCGGCAGTTTGAGCCAGCCCTCGGTGAGGGGGGCCAGCCAGGACTGGAGCCTTCCCAGCAGTCCGCTCACCTGCATGAGGCTCAAAGCCAGGGAACCCATCACGAACAAAGGCGTGGCCTCCCTGAGGAAGTGCCAGGTCCGCACCGCGGTTTTCTTCAGGACGTTACGCCAGCGGGGCAGCCGCAACGGCGGGAGGTCGATGAACAGGGGGGTGGGCTCCCCGGGCAAAAAACGCCCCAGCAGGGTGCCGGTGGCCACCAGGAGGCTGCCGATGATCAGGGCGTACAGGGATGCGTAACCGGGGCCCAGCCCCGCCAGCATGGTAACGATGACCGCCAGCTGAGCCGAACACGGAATGGACAGACCCAGCAGGAAAATGGCAATGCGCCGCTCCCGGTCCGAGGACAGCAGGCGCGTCGTAATGGAGGCCATGGTCACGCAGCCGAAGCCCATGATGAGGGGAATGACGGCCCGCCCGTTGAGGCCGAACCCGGTGAGGAACCTGTCCACCAGGGCCGCAATGCGCGGCAGGTAACCCACGTCCTCCAGGAGCCCCAGCGCCAGGTAGAACCCGGCCACCAGGGGTAGCAGCAGGCCCAGAATGTAAGTCACGGTCATGGTCAGGATGCCGAAATCCCCGGCCAGGAGGGTGTTCAAAGGGCCGGCGGGCAGCAGGTACCCTACCAGAGCCCTCACCGCGGGTTCGTAGTAGCCTTGCATCAGGCTCCCTTCAACGAACCCCACCACCGTGCCCGCGATGAGCACCCCGTTGAACTCGTAAATCAACCACAGGGTCAGGGCCAGTAGCGGCCAGCCCGTCAGGGGCTGCAACATCCAGTGGCTCAGGCGGGACCCCAGATCCGCCCGGGGCGCGCCCTCCCGCACCACCAGTTCCACGATGCGGTTGACCTCCGCCCGCCGTACCCGGTAAAGGGCCTCACGGCGATCCCCAGGGGACAGGCCGTAGCGCCGGGCGATCTCCTCGTCGCCCTCCAGCACCAGCAGGGCCTCGCCCCTGCTGATCCTACCGCCGGTGGCCGCCACCAGTTCGTCAAGCAGGGCCGCCAGATGGGGGTCCACCCGCCCGGGCCGGGCCGCATGGAGGCGCTGCCGGAGCTCGGCCAGACCTTTACCCGTAACGGCCACCGTGGGCACCACGGGTACCCCCAGCTCCTGCTCCAGCCGCGGGACGTCGATCTTGAGTCCCTGTCTGCGCGCCTCGTCCACCATGTTCAGGGCCACGACCACCGGCACGCCGGTGTCGATGATGTGTCGCGTGAGAAAGAGGTCCCTTTCCAGGTGCACCGCGTCCACCACGTTAACCACCAGGTCGGCCTGCAGGATGATGTCCCGGGCGATGCGCTCCTCCTCGTTGAAGGAGGATAACCCGTAGACCCCCGGGGTATCCAGCACCAGGTCCGGCCCCCACCGGCCGCGGGCGATTTCCACGGTCGTGCCGGGGTAGTTGGAAACATTCACGTAAAGCCCGGTGAAGGCGTTGAAAAAGACCGATTTCCCCACGTTGGGGTTGCCGGCCAGCACGATGCGCCGGCCCCCGGGCGGTACGCCATCGCCCGCGAACTGCCGGCCGCAACAATCCACCTCCCCACCTCCCGCTCAGTCCTTACCCTTGATCACCGCCAGCGGCCGCATGCGGGCCACCTTGCGCATCATCCCGACCTCTACGAGGGTGTCCACCACCTGGTGAATGTCCTTATAGGCCAGGGGCGCCTCGTCCACGATGTCCCTGAAATTGCGCGTGTTGTACAGCACGTCTCCCATACTGGCCTCGAATTGCTCCCTGGTAATGGACCTTTCCGCCGCGTGGCGGGAAAGGGTACGCCCCGCGCCGTGGTTCACCGAAAAGAAGGTGGCGGCCGCGGCCGGTGTGCCCACCAGCACATAGGAGGCTGTGCCCATGCTTCCCGGTACCAGAACGGGATGCCCGGTGGCCCGGTAGACGGCCGGATTTCCGGGGTGTCCCGCCGGTAGCGCCCGCGTGGCCCCCTTGCGGTGCACCAGCAGCCGGCGACCCCCGTGTTCCTCCCACTTGGCAATGTTGTGGGCCACGTCGTAGACCACCCTCATGCCCAGGGCCCGGGGGTCGCGGCCGAGGACGTCGCCGAAGGCCCGCCGCACGTCGTGGGTAATCAGCTGGCGGTTACTGAAGGCAAAATTCACCGCGCAGGCCATGGCGGCGTAGTAGGCCCGGCCCTCCTTGCTGTCTACGGGAGCGCAGGCCAAACCCTTGTCCGGGACCTCCACCCCGTACTTCTTGGCGGCCTGGAGCAGGCCTTTGCTGTAATCGGTACAGATCTGGTGACCGAACCCGCGACTCCCCGTGTGGACCATGACCACCAGCTGGCCTTTGAAAAGGCCGAACTGCCTTGCCACCTCGTGGTCCCACACGTGGTCCACTTCCTGGAGTTCGATGAAATGGTTACCCCCGCCCAGGGTCCCCAGTTGCACGGCACCACGCTTGACGGCCTCGGCGCTCACGGCCCCCAGGTCTGCGCCGGGCAGGCAGCCCTCTTCCTCGGTGCAGTGCAGGTCCTCTTCCCAGCCGTAGCCCTCCTCCACCACACCGCGGGCACCGACGTGCACCACCCGCTCGAAAATCTCCCTGGTAATGCCCTTGTGTTTGCCCTTCTTGCCCACCCCCGTGGGCACATACTCCTCGATACGCTCCATCAACCGGCGCAAGCACGGCTTGTCGAAATCCACAGCGGCCAGGTCGGTGCGAATCAGCCTCACGCCGCAGTTAATGTCCATGCCCACGGCGCCGGCCGAAATGACCCCTCCCTCGGCCACGGCCATGACCCCACCGATGGGTAACCCGAAGCCCTCGTGGATATCCGGCATCCCCACCACGGGGTTCACCACCCCCGGCAGGCACGCCGCGTTGGCCAGCTGTTCCAGGGACTTGTCCTCCCGCAGGTGGGTCAGTAGGGCCTCGGTAACATAGACCACTCCGTCCACCCGCATGGCCCCCCGGCGCGGCAGCCGGTACCGGTTGGGTCCCTCCCGTACCAGATCCATGTTTTTTCCACCCCTTTGCCTGCCATTGAAAGTATACCCGTAACGGTACCACTTACGCAAGGGTGGAACCTTATTTTTCCATGAGAATAAAAACCATTTTCAACGAGGGGGCAAAAAATAAGACTACCGCACGGGCTCCACCATGATGAGCCGGGCAAGGTCCCGCCCGATGGCCACCTCCTGACGCCGCCGGGCCAGCACCACCGGCCCGGCCGGGATCACCTCACGACACGTCACCACGGCCCCTTCGCCCAGATCGAAACGCAGGGCCTGGGCCCGGAAGACGCCGTCGGGCAGGCCGGCGATGCGCAGAACCTGCCCGCGCCGCACGCGGTCCAGAGTCACGTCCCTCACCCCGCAGCAGAGAGAACCATTCTCAATCTTTTGTGAATGATTATATCTCTCAATCTCGCCCGAGTCAAGATTATTTTTTCATCGTCAAGATATAATAACGCGCGAGAGGAGGTTACCCCCATGGACCTGGCGAGCATGGAACTAGCGCACCTCAACGCGGTTCAGCTGACCCAACTCCAGGACCTGGAGAAAAAACTCAACAAGGACAAACAGCAGAAGGAGATTTACCTGCTGGCCCTGACAAGAAAGGGCTGACGGGAACGGTAGGACCGGGCCACGGGCCGGGGTGAGACCGCGGCGGAAGGCCGACACATGAAAAGGGGGGTACGCCCCCCCTTTTTTCTCGGTTGGTGCCGGTGCTGGAACGCGGGCAGATATCCGGGCCGCAGGCCATGTTCCCGGTAATAGAGGGTTAAGACTCAAACTCGAGAACGGAACCGCGCGGCAAATACAGACCGTGGCCCCTGGCCACCGTTCCGCCGGGCCCCCGGGCCGTACTCTGGGCCACGATGATGCGCCGCCCCCGGTGCGTCACCTCCCCGGTGGCCGTGACCAGCTCTCCGGGATTTGCCGGCGCCAGATAGGTGACCACCAGTTCCACGGTCACGGCCCTGACGTTCAGGGTGTACACCGCCGCGCCCATGGCCATGTCCAGCAGGGTGGCGATGGCCCCGCCGTGCAGGGTGCCGTGGAGGTTGGCCTGGTGGGGTGAGGCCGTGAAGGTAACCGTCGCACGCCCGATCCCCGCGGACGCCAGCCTGATCCCCATCAGTCCCCCAAAGGGATGGGTGCGAAAGGCCCTTTCCAGTTCCGCCGCCAGTGCGGGGGGTAGGTCCGCCAAGGCCGCTAGCCCCTCCAAGAGGCGGGCCGTTCGTTCACCACCAGGCTGACCTGCAGCCGCTGTCCGTTGCGGTAAAGGACCGCCGTAATGGTCTGCCCCACCCCGGTCTCGCGGATGGCGTTCACCAGGTCGTCGGGGGTCTTTATCCCGCGGCCGTTGAACTCCACGAACACGTCGTACTGCCTGATGCCCGCCCGCTGGGCCGGGCTACCGGGCACCACCCCCACCACCAGGGCCCCTTCCGCGGCCGGAAGCCCGAGGCGCCGGGCCACTTCCTCGTCCACCGGGCCGACCTGCACCCCCAGCCACGGCCGGACGATCCTTCCGTTCTGGATCAGATCGTTGAGCACCGCCTTCACCGTGCTGGTGGGAATGGCGAACCCGATGCCCTGGGCCTTGACGTTGACGGCCGTATTGATGCCCACGACCTCTCCCTGCAGGTTGAGCAGCGGCCCCCCGCTGTTGCCCGGGTTGATGGAGGCGTCGGTCTGGAGGAGGTTCTTGTAGCGCCTGCCCTCCACCGTCACCGGGCGCCCGGTGGCGCTGATCACACCCACGGTCACCGTGTGGTCCAGTCCGTAGGGATTCCCGATGGCGATCACCCACTCCCCCACGCGCACCCGGTCCGAGTCACCCAGATTCAACACCGGCAGCTTCTGCGGGGCCTCGATCTTCAGCACCGCCAGGTCCAGGTCATAGTCGGCCCCCACCACCCGGGCCGGAAAGGGCTGCTCGAAACCCTTAACCGTGACCTTTATTTCCCGCGCCTGGTCGATGACGTGTTCGTTGGTCAGGATGTAGCCGTCCTCGGAAATAATGAAACCGGACCCCAGCCCCGGCTCTAGGCGCTGGCGGGGTACCAGTTGCTGGCCGAAGAATTCCCGGAAAAACGGGTCGTTGAAGAAGGGGTCCCACCGTGTGTCCTGGCTGACCACCAGGGTGTCGATCTTCACCACCGCCGGCCCGGCCCGGTCCACGATGTCGGCGATGGTCTCCGGCCCCACCCCCGGCGGACTGGCGCTGGCCCTGGTGATGGTGGCGTCCCCCTGAACCGCGTTCTTGACAGGCGCGAACGCCGCCCCCAGCAGCAAGTTCGTCCCGGTGAAAACCAGGGCCGCCACGAAGGCCAGTACGGCGGCAAACAACAGTCCGCGCTTCCAATCCCTCACCATGCTCTCGCCCCCAATGCCTGTCCCGCAACATGTGCTGCTGGGACCCAATTATACGCCGTTTGGCGAACCTCCGTCAATGGCGCGGTTTCCATCATCACTCCGTGTCGACGCCCTCCTCCATGAGAAGCCGTGGCAGGGCCGCGGTAAAGGTGAGGTCCAGTACCCATCTGGCCTCCCACAGCGCTTCTTCCGCTTCCTCCCGCGTGAATTCGCCGGGCCCCGGTTCGAAGATCAGGCTCAGCTCTTCCAGATGGCCGGCCAGCTGCCTGGCGGCCGGCTCTTTCAGCCAGCCCCGACGCACCAGATCTCCGGTTACGATGCCCCGGGCCGCGGTTAGGGTGGTGGGAGCCCCGTGGCCGGCCACCGCCAGCAGGCCGCCCAACGCGAGGCCCACTGCCTCTTCGCACTTACCTACGGCTCCTGAGTAGTCTCCCGCACCCGCCATATTCCGGGCCTCTTCCAGGAGGGCTTCGGCCCTGCGCCAGTAACCGCTGCCTTCCACCGGCATCACTCCGCCTTCGGGGGCTTCAGAACCTCCAGGACTTCCGCTCGCCCGAACCGGTATTCTTCCCCGCAAAAGTGGCAGCGCACGAGGATTTCGGAGCGTTCGCTCACGAGGGCCGACAGTTCCTCCTCGCCCAGCGCCGCCAGCAGCTCCGCCACCTTTTCCCGGTTGCAGGTACACGCAAAGCGCACCGGGGTACGTCCGAGGATGGTCGGCACTTCAGGGGCCAGCACCCGGGCCACCAGCTCTTCCGGGGTTACCCCCCCGGCCAGAAGGGCGGATATCTCCCTCAGCCCCTGCAGGTTTTCCTCCAACCGGGCCGCCAGGTCCTCGGAAGGGTCCGGGAAGAGCTGGACCAGAAGGCCCCCTGCGCCAACCACCTCGCCGGCGGCCCCCACCCGTACCCCCAGCACCACCGCCGAGGGGGTCTGCTCCGAGGTCGCCAGATAGTGGGTCAGGTCCGCGGCGATCTCCCCGCTGATCAGGGCCGCCCCTCCGGTAAACGGAGCCCCGAAACCCAGATCCCGGGTGACGTAAAGGTAGCCCCGGCCCACAGCTGCCCCCACGGCGAGCTTGCCTTTTGCCGTGGGGGGCAGGTCCACGCCGGGATTCTGTACGTAACCGCGCACGTTGCCCCGGCCGTCCGCCGTCACCACCACGGCACCGAGGGGCCCGTCCCCGAGGATGCGCAGCGTCAGCAGGTCCTCGCCTTTCAGGTTGGCCCCCAGAAGCAGGCCCGCCGACAGGGCCCGCCCCAGGGCCGCCGTGGCTACCGGCCGGGTGCCGTGACGCCGGCGTGCTTCCTCCACGACCTGGGTACTGCGGACCGCGAAAACCCGGGCCTGCCGGCCCTCATCTATGGCCCTAACCAGATAGTCATCCACCATCAAGACGCCCCTTAATCCCCCGGGCCTTCCACGCCGAAAAACATTCCGTTCTCCTTGCGGTAGGGTATGCCGTCCACCGCGTCCACGAACCCCCGGTCGTCGTCATCGTAGCGCTGGCCCTCATAAGAGAGGCCGTGGCGGGCCACGTCTTCCCAGGCGTCCTCACCGTCGTACCCGACACCACCCGTACCCGGGCCCGCTGGAAAACGGAGGTCGTAGCGCAGGAGTCCTTCCTCTACCGGCCGGCGTCGCGGCAGGATGCTCCTCTCCACCTCCAGCTGGCACCTGTAGCAAAAGTTAGCGTAAGGGATGGCGGCCAGACGGGCCTCGGAAATCTGCCCTCCGCAGAGGTCACACCGTCCGTAGGTCCCCTCCGCCATCTTCTGCAGGGCGTTTTCCACGGCGACCAGCCGGTCCTGAAGGTCCTCCCGCAGCGCCAGGTCCTTGCTCCGTTCGGCGGTCTCGGTGGCGATATCGCCCGGGTGGTTGTCGTAAGTCGAGAGTTCACCCACGGAACTCCCCAGGGTGGTGTGGAGTCCCTCCTCAAGCGCCTCGAGGCGCCTTGTTAGTTCCTGTTTCTCCTGAAGCAACATCCTTTTCAAGCGTTCCAGATCCAAAGCCTCTGGCCCCCGGCCTTAGTATCCCAGGCGCAGCTGGACCATACGCACGATTTCGGCGATGAAGCCGCTGATACCCGGTAAATGGAGCATTACCAGCCACCGCAGAATATATACCACCAGTGCGGCGAGGAGCGTGAAGCCCACCGCCGTGCCCACCCCGCGCGCCAGCCCGGCCAGGAAGTTAATGTACATCAGCCGCCACGGCCGCTCGAGCAGAGAGACGTACTCGGCCAGCTTCATCTTTTCCATGGCCAGGGTCAGGGCCTTTACCCTTTCCGCAAGTAACCGGAGCACCCCGTCTTCCATGGCCAGATCCCCCGGAACTAAGGTGCCCCGGCCATCGCCGGTTTAGACCAGCGGCCCACCGCCGTTTGGACCGTCCCCCACCGCCCCCACCCGCGGGGCCCGCAGCCGATCTATGGCGGAACGCAAGGCGGTCTGTACCTCCAGGATGGCTTCCCTGTCCCTATATCGCCGTCGGGGCCAGAAAAAGCCCCGCAGTCCATCTTTCTTTTGCCGGGGTACCACGTGGATGTGCAGGTGCGGTACGCTCTGGCTCACCCGGTTGTTGATGGCCACGAAGGAACCTTGGGCGCCCAGGCCCTCCTCCACCGCCCGAGCCAGCAGGCGCACATTGGCAAACAGAGGCGCGACAAAAGAAGGGGGCAGGTCGACCAGGGTCTGGTAGTGCTCCCTGGGAACCAGCAGCAAATGACCCGGGAAGAGCGGCCGCAGGTCCAAAAAGGCCAGGGAAATTTCGTCTTCAAATACGACGTAGGCTTGCGCCTCGCCGTGGACGATTTTGCAGAACGCGCAGGTGCGGGGCACGGCTAAACCTCTCCCCGGACGAAAACACGGCGGAGCCCCTCGCGGGGTCCCCGCCCGAGTTGAACCCGTGAAAGCGGCCGCGCCGGTCCCTGGGCTAGCGATACCGTCGTTTGCGGGCGGCCTCCGACTTTTTCTTGCGGCGCACGCTCGGCGGTTCGTAATGCTCGTGGCGCCTGGCCTCGGCAAAAACCCCTGCCCGCTGGCAGGAGCGCTTAAAGCGACGGAGGGCTTGGTCGAGCGTCTCGTCTTTGCCAACCCGGACTTCCGCCATTACCGTCCCTCCCCCCGTGCGTACTTGCTCTCCCCTAACCCGGTGGCCACTGCAGGGGGCGTCCTCCCAGGAAGTGGTAGTGAAGATGGTAGATGAGCTGGCCGCCGTCCTTCTCGTAGTTGGTCACCATGCGGAAACCGCGGCCGACCAATCCCAATTCCCGGGCCAGCCGGGTGGACACCAAATGCAGGTGACCGATAACCTGGGCATCTTCCTCGGTCAGGTCCATTAGGGTGGGGATGTGCTTTTTGGGAACGAAAAGGAGGTGCACCGGCGCCGTGGGTTTGATATCCCTGAATACGATCAGCCGGTCGTCCTCGTACAGGATCTCGGCCGGAATCTCCTTCTGTACGATCTGACAGAAGATGCAGGAATTCATTCCCCTACCTCCCCCGGATCTAACATTCTATTCAACGGCGCCGCCGCAATTCCTCCCCCGGTCAGTCCCTTTTTCGCACCCTTCACCCAGTAAGACCGTACCGGCGAGGCCGATCAACCGTACGGCCACCAGTTGGCCCTCCAGCTGCTCACCGTTCCGGAACAGGACGCGCAGGTAGTTGTCGGTCAGACCCTCCCACCAGCCCCGATCCCTCGCTCTCTCTACCAGTACCTCCATGGTGGCCCCCACGAATTGCTCTGCGAAACGGCGGGCCGCACGCGCCGCCACGGCGATCATCTCCCGGCTGCGTTCCTCCTTGACCGCGGGTGGAACCTGGTCCCCAAAGCCGGCCGCGGGCGTACCCGGCCGCCGCGAGTACTGGAAAACGTGGGTGCGGGCGAAGCCCACGGTTTCCACGAACTCCCTGGTGCGCCGGAAGGCGTCCTCGTCCTCCCCGGGAAAACCCACCATGACGTCCGTGGTAATGGCCACGCCGGGAATCCGCCCTTTGATTGCCTCCACCAGCCGGCGATACTCCTCACCGGTGTAGCGGCGTCCCATGCGGAGCAAAATCCCGTCGTCGGCACTCTGCAGGGGAATGTGGAGGTGCCGGCAGATGACGGGGGAGTCCGCCATCAAGTGGATCAGTTCCGGAGTCACCTCGGGGGGTTCGATGGAACTGAGCCGCAGGCGCCTTAAGCCCGGCAGGTTTATCAGCCGGCGCAGGAGGTCCACCAGGCCCGCATCCCCCAGGTCCTGGCCGTAGGCGCCGATGTGGATGCCGGTCAGTACGATCTCCCTGTACCCTTCCCCTATCAGACGCTGGACCTCGCGCAGCACGCCCTCGGGCTGGCGGCTCCGCACCGGTCCCCTGGCCCGCGGCACGATGCAGTAGGTGCAAAAATTATCGCACCCGTCCTGAATCTTCACCCAGGCCCGGGCCCGCGTGTCGAAGAAAGCCGGCCCCAATTCTTCGAATTCCCGCCGGCGGCGAGCATTCCCCACCAGCACGCGGGGCCGCCCGGTACGCGCCACCTCTTCCACCAGGTCCACCAGTTGCCCGCGGTCCGCGGTGCCCACCACCAGCCGTACGCCGGGCAGGCCGGCCACGGCCTCCGGCGCCACCTGGGCGTAGCACCCCGTCACCACCACCACCGCGTCGGGGTTGGCGCGGACCGCACGGCGGATCATCTGGCGCGACTTCTTGTCTCCCAGATGCGTGACCGTACACGTGTTGATTACATACACGTCGGCGGGCGCCGGAAACTCCACCACCTCGTAGCCGCGCTCCCGAAAGAGCCCGGCCAGGGCGGCCGAGTCCGCCTGATTAGCCTTGCATCCCAGGGTGCATATGCTGACTCTGCGCAAAACCCTAGCCTCCCATGTCGCCGACCTCGTACAGGATCAGGCCCACCGTGAGGGGCCCGGCCGTTTCGGTCCTTAGCAGGCGCGGGCCAAGGGAGACGATAACCGCGCCGGCGGTCCGTGCCCGCTCCACTTCCTCGGTCGCGAACCCGCCCTCGGGCCCGATCAGAACGTAGATATCACGGGGCAGCGGGTGACGGTGCAACAACTGCCGTAAGCTCGGCCCCGCGGCCTGTTCCCAGGGTAGTATGCCCAAAGTCCCGGGCCCGAGCAGCGCGAGCACCTCCTCCCATCCGGCCGGCTCCCGCACGCTGGGCACCACGGCCCGGCCGCTACTTTTCGCGGCCTCACGGGCGATGCGCCGCCAGCGCTCCACCCGCCGATCCCAGACCTCGGGGGCCCGCTCGGGTATTACGTACCTCGAGAGCAGGGGGACGATCTCCACCGCGCCCACCTCGGTGGCCTGCCGTACCACGGAGTCCATTTTATCCCCCTTCGGAACCCCCTGGACCAGCCGTACCCGGTAACGCGGCTCAACGCCGGCCTCCCACTGCTCGTGCACCACCGCCTCCACCTCTTGACGCCGGACGGACCTGATTTCCACGCGGTAGAAAAATCGTCCGTCCGACACCGTGAGGCAATCCCCGGGACCCATCCGCAGCACGCGCGCAATGTGGCGCACGTCCGGACCGGTGATGGAAACCCGACCGTCCGCCACGGCCTCCGGCGCCACGAAAAAGTGCGGCACGGCCTCACCTCCGTTCGGCAACGAAAGCCAGCCACCCGCCGGCGGTCCGCTCCCCGGCCAGCCCGAAGCCTCCCCCGGCCAGGGCCCCGAATACCTCGTCCCGCCTGCACCTCACAAGGCCCGAGGCAATGAGCCGGCCCCCCGGCACCAGCACCCCGGCCGCCGCAGGCAACAGTTCCCCGATGGCCTCGAGGGTCAGGTTGGCCACCACGAGGTCAAAGGGGCCCCTCACCCCGTCCAGTAGGTATCCCTCGCAAACCGTAACCAGTGCCGTCACGCCGTTCCGGGCCACGTTCTCCCGCGCGGCGCGCACCGCCACCGGATCCGAGTCCACCGCCAGTACCCGGGCCGCCCCCAGCCGCGCGGCGGCAATGGCCAGGATGCCGGATCCGGTCCCCACGTCGGCCACCCGCTCCCCGCCCCTGATGCACTCCTCCAGGAATTCGAGGCACAGGATCGTGGTGGGGTGGTCGTACCCGAAGGCCGGGCCGGGCTCGATTTCCACCACGAGACGCCCGCCGGTGCCGGCCGGAGCACAGGGTTCCGCGCGCCGGTTCTCGGCCTCCGCCGCCCAGGGCGGCCTGACCAGCAACCGCCGGCCCACGGCCACCGGACGCCAGACCTCGCGCCAGTTGGCCCACCCGGCCGCATCCACCTCGCGGACCACAACCCCGGCGCCCCTCAGAACCGAGCCCACGAACCGGCGCACAGCCGCCATTCTGGCCGGCAGATCCCGGTCCACCGTAAAATACCCGGTCACCCTCAGGCGGGGGTCTAAAACAGAGGCGGGGTCTGCTACAACCACCCCGCCACTGCCCAGCTCCAGAAAGACGTTGCCCACCAGTTCTGCCTCGGTGGGGACTACGCGTACGGTAACCTCAAGCCATTTCATGGACTCTTGCGCACACCGCCGTGCCCGGAAGTTTGGGGATGCGACCCCCATCGCGGGGCACCTAACCCATGAAGGCGTCTTTCATGCGGCCGAAGAAGCCCTTCTCCTCCCGCGGCATCTCTTCGCCGCTCAGGCGGGCGAACTCCCGCAGGAGTTCCTTTTGCCTTTCGGTGAGGCGCGTGGGGGTAACCACCTTTACCCGCACGTGCTGGTCACCGCGCCCGTGACCGTGGAGGTAGGGAATGCCCTTGCCCTTGAGCCTGAAAACCGTACCCGTCTGCGTGCCCTCGGGAATTCGCAAAATCGTCTCCCCGTCCAGGGTGGGGACCCTGATTTCGTCCCCCAGGGCCGCCTGGACAAAGGAAACGTTGACCTCGCACCAGATGTCGTGACCGTCACGCTGAAACAAACGATGCGGCCGCACGTGGATGTAGACGTAGAGGTCTCCGGGCGGTCCGCCCAAAGCGCCGGCCTCGCCCTCGCCGGCCAGCCGCAGGCGAAAACCGTCGTCCACGCCGGCGGGGACCTTGACCTGGATCCGTCGCGTACGCCGGACCTGGCCGCTGCCCTGGCAGTTGGGGCAGGGCCGCGTGATGATGCGGCCCTCGCCACGGCAGCGGTCGCAGGTGCGCGTCTGGACCATGCGGCCGAATATGGTCTGCTGGGCGAACTGTACGTGACCGGTACCCCGGCACAAGGGACAAGTTTCCGGTTTGGTCCCGGGCGCGGCGCCGGAGCCGCCGCAGACCTCGCACCTCTCGGAACGCGGTACTTGGATTTCTTTTTCCACGCCGAAGGCGGCTTCCTTGAAGGAGAGCTCCAGGTCCACCCGCAGGTCCGCGCCCTTTTGGGGCCGCGTGCGGGCCCGCCCGCCTCCGAAGGCCCCGAAGAACATGTCGAAGAGATCGTCGAATCCTCCGAAGCCCTGGCGGGCAAAGGTCTCGAAGTCGAAACCGGGCCCTCCGGCACCGCCCTGCTGGAAGGCCGCGTGGCCGAAACGGTCGTACTGGGCACGCTTCTCGGGGTCGCTCAATACGGCGTAGGCTTCGGCAATCTCTTTGAATTTGGCCTCGGCGTCCTTGTCTTGTGGATTGGCGTCGGGGTGATACTGGCGCGCCAGCTTGCGATAGGCCTTCTTGATTTCTTCCTGGCTCGCGTCCCGGCTGACCCCCAGGATCTCGTAATAGTCGCGCCTAGTGCCCACGCCTTCCCACCACCCTGGGTGCGCCCTTTACTTATCCTTTACGTCGAAGTCCGCGTCCACGGTCTTACCATTCTGGCCCGGACCGCCACCAGACCCGGCCTGGGCCCTCTGCTGGTACATGGCCGTGGTGAGTTCGTAAAGGGGCTTGGTCAGGTCCTCCATGCGCTGGCGGATGCGCTCTATGTCCTTGCCGTCCAGCGCCTCACGCAAGTCGGCCATGGCCTTCTCCAGGCGCTCTACCGTGGCCCGGTCCGCCCGGTCCCGGAACTCCTTCAGGGTGCGCTCCGCCTGGTAGAGCATGCTGTCGGCCTGGTTGCGTACCTCGGCCTCTTCTTTACGCTTTCTGTCTTCTTCGGCGTACCGCTCGGCCTCTTTTACCATGCGCTGAATTTCTTCTTCCTTAAGGCGCGTGGAGCCGGTGATGGTAATGCTCTGCTCCCGGCCCGTGCCCAGGTCCTTGGCCGAGACGTGCACGATGCCGTTCACGTCGATGTCGAACTTAACCTCAATCTGCGGCACGCCCCGCGGCGCGGGCGGAATGCCCGTCAGCAGGAACCGGCCCAGGCTCTTGTTGTCCGCCGCCATGGGCCGCTCGCCCTGCAGGACGTGGATCTCCACGGTGGTCTGGTTATCGGCGGCCGTGGAAAAGATCTGGCTCCTGGAAACCGGAATGGTCGTGTTGCGCTCGATGATCTTGGTAAATACGCCGCCCAGGGTTTCGATACCCAGGGACAGCGGCGTGACGTCGAGCAACACCACGTCCTTGACCTCGCCCGCCAGCACCGCCCCCTGGATGGCCGCGCCGATGGCCACGCACTCGTCGGGGTTAATTCCCTTGTGCGGCTCCTTACCCAGGAAGCGCCTGATGGCCTCCTGCACCGCCGGCATGCGCGTAGCGCCGCCCACCAGCAGGACCTTGTCGATGTCCTCGGGCTTCAAACCGGCGTCCTCCAGGGCCTGGCGGGTGGGCCCCATGGTCTTCTCTATGAGGTCCGCCGTCATTTCTTCGAACTTGGCCCGCGTAAGGGTCAGATCCAGGTGCTTGGGCCCGTTCTCGTCGGCCGAGATAAAGGGCAGGTTGATATTGGTAGTGTAGACCGTTGAGAGCTCGATCTTGGCCTTCTCGGCCGCCTCCTTAAGGCGCTGCATGGCCATGCGGTCCTTGCGGAGGTCGATACCGGTTTCCTTCTTAAACTCGGATACCATCCAGTCTATGATGCGCTGGTCGAAGTCGTCGCCGCCCAGGCGGTTGTTGCCGCTGGTGGCCTTCACTTCAAATACGCCGTCGCCGATCTCCAGGATGGAAACGTCGAAGGTGCCGCCGCCCAGGTCGAAGACCAGAATGGTCTGGTTTTCTTCCTTGTCCAGTCCGTAGGCCAGGGCCGCAGCCGTGGGTTCGTTGATGATGCGCAGTACGTCCAACCCCGCGATGCGCCCGGCGTCCTTGGTGGCCTGCCGCTGGCTGTCGTTGAAGTAGGCGGGCACCGTTATGACGGCCTTCTCGATCTTCTCCCCCAGGTAAGCCTCGGCGTCGGCCTTCAGCTTCTGCAGGATCATGGCCGAGATTTCTTCGGGCGTATATTTCTTACCGTCGATGGTGACCTTGTAGTCCGTTCCCATGTGCCGCTTGATGGAAAGTACCGTCCGCTCGGGATTGCTGATGGCCTGGCGCTTGGCCATCTGGCCCACCAGGCGCTCACCCGTCTTGGAAAAGCCAACCACCGAAGGCGTGGTGCGCCCGCCCTCGGTGTTGGGAATTACGACTACTTCTCCACCTTCCATAATCGCCATGCAGGAGTTGGTGGTACCCAGATCGATGCCGATTACCTTGCTACCCATGGACCTGTTTCGCCCTCCTACCGCATTACTCTGCCTGACCTTGCGGGCGCGGCTCATCTGCTCCGGCAGCACGAACGCCTTCGCCGCCGGCCTGGGGAGCGCTCGCCGGCGCGCGGGCCACCCTGACCATGGCCGGCCGGATCACCCGGTCGTGAAAGCAGTAACCGCGCCGCAGTTCCTGTATCACGGTGTTATCGGGATGGGCCGTAGTTTCTTCCTGTTCCACGCCCTCGTGGTAAGCGGGATCGAAGGGCCGGCCCACACTCTCCACGGGCCGCAGGCCCTCCCTGGTCAGTACGTCCAGGAACTGGCGGTAGATCATTTCTACCCCCGCCACAAACCCCTCGCCACCGCCGCTGGCCAGGGCCCGCTCGAAGTTATCCAGTACCGGCAACAGGGCCTTTACGAGGGGCTCGGAGCCGTAACGCAGGAGTTCTTCCCTTTCGGCACGGGTACGCCGGCGGAAATTCTCGAAATCGGCCTGCAACCGCACCAGCCGGTGCCACAGTTCCTCGGCCCGCGCCGCCTCCCTGGCCAGCTGCTCCTTGAGGTTGGCAATAACCTGCGCCGGATCGGCGGCCTCTTCCGTGACCGCGGCCGGCACCTCCGCAACGGGTTCGGAAGCGGGTTCCACGACGGGCCTCCCGCCCTCGTCGTTTACACGCGGGTCCTTCTCGCTCATGCTTTCACCTGCCACCGGCGGACGGCTCAACCTTCCGTGGTGGTCTCGCGCCCACCCGTGTCCCTTTCCTCCCGCTTCTTGATGATGGTATCGATACGCAGGATCGCCTCGGCCACCTCACCGGCCGCCCTCAGGGCGTGGATCTTCACGAGGGCGGGATCGAGCACGCCCATCTCCACCATGTCCCGGATTTCACCCGTGTCGCAGTCGATGCCCAGGGAGATCTTGCCCGAGGCGGCCTGGGCGGCAATGCAATCACCGATCTTTTCCAGAGGATTGAATCCGGCGTTGGAGACGATCTGGGCCAGGGGCCGCCTCAGCCCCTCCACCACGCAATCCACGCCGTAGGCGGCCATGCCCCGCATGTCGTCGCGCAGCTTCTGCACTTCGCGGGCCACCGCCAGTTCCAGGGCCCCTCCGCCCGGCACCACGCCCCCTTTGAGGGCCGCCTGCACGGCGGCCGCGGCATCCCGGGCGATGCGCTCCCTTTCACCCACCACTTCGGCGGTGGCCGCCCCCACCAGCACCGTGGCCATGGGCTTGCCGCCGCCCTCCAGGATCCAGACCTGCTCCAGCTTTTCGTCGTTGTACACCCGGCCGGCCCGCCCGAGGTACTGGCGCAGTTCTTCCAGGGGTTTGCGCAAGGCGGTCCTCTTGATCATACGCGCACCGGTGTGCTCGGCGGCTTTGCGCAGCTCCTTGTGGAGTACCCTCTGGACCGCCATGATGCCGGCGTCGGTGAAGATTTCCTCGGCCACGTCGTCAATACCCCGGTCCACCAGCACCAGGCCCACGCCCAGGGCCGGGATCTTGAGCAGGTTCTCGCGGAACTCTTTCCTCAGTTCCATATAGCGGGCAAAACCGGCCTCGGTGGCCAGGGCCTCCTCTTCCAGTTCCTCCGGTTCCAGGGCGTCGTCGACCACCAGCACCGCCACGTCACGAAGCTCGCGCGGCATCTGGCGGTTCACGCGCTCCTTGTTGATGATGACTCCCAGAAAAACCTGGTTTTCCGCTCCTTCTTCGGCCACCACCGTATCGGCAAATTTGAAGGAGGGGTCCCTGAGTTTCTCCTCGCCGATGAGCCTGGCGGCCTGCACCACCAGGTCCGCGATGTCCTCGTGGTCCCGCCCAGCCACCAGGGCCACCTGGCGGAGCCGGGGATCATCCAGCCCCTCCAACGGCTGGGCGTGGGACCGCATGACCTCCAGGGCCCTTCGTATGCCGGCCCGCAACCCTTCCAGCACCCGGGCGACCGGAACCCCTCTGGACACCAGCTCCACGCCGGTGCTCACCAGCGCGCCGGCCATGACCGTGGCCGTCGTGGTGCCGTCGCCGATCTCTTCGTCCTGGGCCTTGGCCGTGTTGATGACCATCTTAGCCGCGGGATGGTTGGCCTCCATCATGGTCAGGATGGTGACTCCGTCGTTGGTAATGACCACCTCGCCGAACCTGTCGACCAGCATGGTATCCAGACCCTTCGGGCCCAAAGTGCCTTCCACCGCGGCGGCAATGGCGCGCACGGCGTTGGCGTTGGTCATCAAGGCGGCCAGCCGCTCGTTAACCTCGGCGTTGCCGCTGGCCTGTTGCTTCAGGCTCAAAGGCCATTCCCCCTAACACCCGGCGTAAAGGCGGTCCAGCGTTGCGCTCAGCTGCCGGGCAACGCGGTCCATCACCGCCACCACCCGCGCATAAACCATACGCGTGGGGCCCAGTACCGCCAGGGAGCCCGCCACCCGACCCTTCATGTGGTAGGAACCCACCACGACACTACATTCCCTCATGGCGGGGTAGCGAATCTCGCCTCCGATCCGGACGGTGACGCCTTCCTCCTGGTGACTGGCCAGGAGATCGCGGATCACTTCTCCCTTTTCCAGAGTCCCGAACAGCACCTTTACCCGCTCCACGTCTCGAAATTCGGGCTGTTCCAGGATGTTAAACAGGCCCTCGGTGATGACGCGTTCCTCGTACTGCCCGGTGCTCATGTCGGCCAGCACACCCACCAGGTCCATGAACAACCCCTTGCTCACGCCCGGAGGTATTTCGGTTTCCCTGAGCCGTCGTACGGCCTCGTTGAGTACCAGCCCGCGGGCCCTGGCGTTGACGACCTTGGCCAGTTGCTCCACGACCACTGGCTCAACCTCTTCCGGTAGCTCCCAGAATCGGTGGATGACCTTCCCGGTGACCAGAACCACGACCACCACCGCCCGCGCCGGGCCCATGGGAACCACCTGAACGTAATGCACCACGCTGCGGCCTGCCACGGGCGCCATCACGAAGGCCGTGTAGCGGGTCAACCGGGCCAGCAGACGGCCCGTTTGCTGTAACAGGGAGGTAATCTCACTCCCCGCGAGGGCATAGCTGCTCTTGATAACTTCTTCCTCTTCCGGACTCAGGACCTCCCGTCGCATCAGATGGTCAACGTAATAACGATAGCCCCGCTCCGACGGGATGCGGCCGGCCGAGGTGTGGGGTTGTTCCACGTACCCCAGTTCTTCGAGGTCCGCCACCTCGTTCCGGATGGTGGCTGGGCTTATTCCGAGCCCGTACTTGCGGGCGATGGTCCGGGACCCCACCGGTTCGGCGGTGGCCACGTAATCCTGAACGATGGCAAGGAGTATCCGTTGCTTGCGCTCATTCATCCCCATGGCGGACACCCCTGTTAGCACTCTCATGTATCGAGTGCTAGAAGCCCTCCAATAAAACATAGCACCTAACGCAACCTTTGTCAACTATTGTGCTGTAAGTTCCCGAGCCAGCACGTCGGCCAGGAGCCGCGCGGCCCGCTCGGCTTCCTCTTTGGTATTGCTGGTGCTACCCACCTCTACTACGAGGGCGTGCGGGTGCAGGTACTGGTTATAACGTCCCTCCTTTATCTTTACGCCCAGGGAAAGCCCGGGGTACAGTTGGTCCATATGTGAGGCCAGGCGGCGGGCAAATTCGTAGTTTTTGCGCCAGTTGGGAAAAGGCCGGCGGGCATCGGAACCGACTACCAGCAGGATCCTGGCGACTTCCCGGCCCCCGATGACGGCGACGGCATCCCGGCGCGAACGTTCGCTGTCCCGGTGAATATCCAGCAGCACCTCGATTTCCGGGTACTGCGCCAGCATTTGGCGCGCGGTCTGTTCCGACTGCAGGTAGGCCCGGCCGTAAATTTCGTCGTGGATGCGATCCGAATGCGCGGCCCCTATTCCGTACTCCTCTCGGAGGGTTTCCGCCAGCACCGCCCCCACGTGCACGACCCCCCCGCGCCCCCCCTCTATGCGGGCCCTCCCGTCGTCCTGGTAGGTTTCGCCTGTATGGGTATGGTAGATGCCCACCCGTATCCTCCTGTCGGACTCCACCGGGGTTACCCCGGCGGCCACCGCCACCTGGGCCGGGGGCCCCACCACCACCTGCGGGTTGAGAAAGGGTAGCTGGAATGCCAACCACTCCTCGGGCCCGCGAGGTAAAGCGCAGGGCAGACCCCGGTGGTCCCGGGCTACCGCGGGCAGCGCCACGGCGACCAGTCGCACGGGGTCCGAGCCGGGGTTAACGCCAGCCCGCACCAACCCCCACCCCGCCACCCAGACCAGACCCAGGGCCAGAAAACCGGCCAAAGCGCGCGGCAAAAACACAATCCCTCCCGGCGGACATGCTGGTACATCATATGTCTGCAACGAGAGGGATTATGAAGTCGCCACCCCGGAGCAACGGGTGGTTTTTTGTGCCGGTGCCCTCACCTCACCGCAGCAAGGTGGGCACAAAGGCATCGATAAGGCCGATGACGAAAGCGGAGATGAGCGCCCCGATAATGCTGACGCTCAGCAGCCCCGGGATGATAAACTGGGCCAGATAGATTACCACCGCGGCCACGATAAAACCCACCAGACCGCGGCTGTGGGGCGTGATCCTGTCTCCCAGCAGGGTCTCCGCAATATAACCCAGCGCGGCAATGACGGCGGCGGCAATGAGGGCCCCGACAAAGCCCCCCCGTACCACAAAACCAGGCGATAACCAGCTCACCACCATCAGTACCAGCGCCGACACGACGAACCGCACGATGACGCCCAACCACTGGCGCAATGCCCTCACCTCCCCGGGAAGCAATTCTTTGGATATATCTTTAACCAGATCTGCCGTAGATTATACCGTTGCAAATTCCCCTTGCCAGTGGTAGAATATAACGGCGTACGGGGAGGTGAGGCCCGGTGCCCAAGTCGCGTACGGCTGCCAAACGGGTGGCGGTGGCCCGCCGCCGCACCTTAAGGAACCGCATGATTAAATCGGCCGTGAAGACGGCCATCCGCAAATTCGAACGGGCCCTGGCTGCTGCGGACATGGAGCTGGCACGCCGCTATTTGCGGGAAGCCGTCATCCGCATCGACAAGGCGGCCAGTAAAGGCGTGTTGCACAGAAACACGGCGGCCCGCAAGAAATCCCGTCTCGCGTGCAAGCTGAACCGTGCCACGGGCGGGGTGGCGTCGTAACTGTTGGGAAGTCGAAAAAAGGCGGACGGGGAGCTTCACGCGTGCCTATCCGCCTTTTTGCGGGGCTGAGACCGCTGGTACAGGCTCAGGTCCACGCCGCCGGCCTCCGGCCCCCCGCAATCGGGCGTGTAACAGTCGATCAGGATGAAGGTGCATCCCCGGCGGCAGGAAGGACACTTTTCCGGCGGAACCTCGGCCTGGGTGGAGTAGTTACAGTAATCGCACTTCCACTTGTACATGGATACTCCCCCTTTCCGTCACCCCGGACCGGTCCACAGCCCGGCCAGGAAGGTTTCCAGAGCCGTTTGATAGTCACATGCGCCTGTCTTAACCGCCACCTCGGCGGCCAGCAGGCCCGCCAGGGCCCCCTTTAACCGGGACATGTTGAAGTTGCCCGCCTGCAGCAACAGCTTCCTGGCCACGAAGGGGGCTACACCCAATTGTGCGGCCAAATTCTCGCGGCCACGGCCGGCAAGCACAGACTCCTTGGCCAGTATCAACAACCGAAAGTGCCGGGCCAGCAGGCCCAAAACCGCCTGTGGGTTTTCCCCGCCCCCAACCAGGTACCGCAGGCCTGCCACTGCCTGGGCGTATTTTTTTTCTCCGACGGCGTCGAGGACGGCGAAAATGCGGTCTTCGGTACGGGGTGCGGTTACCTCCCGCACATCCCGGGCCGTGATGGAGCCGGCGGGACCGACAAAATCCACAAGCTTTGCGAATTCGGCCGCCAGGTCCGTAAGACGCTCGTGCCTGTTAACCAGCTCTCTGGCGGCCTCCTCTGTAATCTGCCGCCCGGCCTCCCTCGCCGCCTGCAGAACCCAACGGTAGAGGAGGGGTTTTCTGACGGGGGTGAATTCGACGGCCTCGCCGGCAGCCTGCAAGGCCTTGAACAAAGGGCCCTCCCGGTCCACGGTCGCGGTATCGAAGGCCAGGCACGCAGACCGTGCCGGCCGCGTGAAGTATTCTTCAAGCACCGGTATTCCCGAGCGCGTGCCAAAAAAGGCTGCCTGGCGCACCACGATAAGGCGCCAAGGAGCGCCCACAGGGGGGGTTGTAGCCCATTGCACGATGGCTTCCGGGGCGGCTTCGTCGCCGAATAGCACGCGATAATTCCAGGCCAGGGCCTGGGGAGACAGGAGTTTCTCGCGCAAGAGGGCCAGGGCCCGCTCCCTTAAGTACTCTTCGGCCCCGTAAAACAGATAGACCGGAGCAATGTCGCCCTGCGCCAGCCTTTGCTCCAGTGCCGCCAGCCGGTCCACGGCGTATGGCCTCCCTGCCGCTCTACCATGGGTTACCTGTCACAAATACTTAAAAGATCTTCTGCTCATATTATAAACCGAGGGCGGACCCGATGACAAGGCGGACGAGACAAATGATTGCGGCCAGCAGGGGATTTTTCGCCGGCGCCGAAATACTTGCGCGGGAAAGGGCTGCAATGAAGATCTTAATCGGCACGGAATCCTTTTACCCCAACATTTCCGGGGTGGCGGTCACCACCCTTAACCTCGCGCGCTACCTTGCGCAACGAAACCACGAGGTCGTGGTGGTGGCCCCTTCCCCGAACCGCCGGACTTTCTTGGAAACACACCCGGACGGCTTCGCGGTGTGGCGCATCCGTTCCATCCCCCATCCCTTTCGTAAAGGCTTCCGCGTCACCGTATGGCCGCGCCGTGAAGTGCGGGCCATAGTGGAAGCCGTCCGGCCGCAAGTCGTGCACCTCCAGGACCCCACTTCCATCGGCTCCACCCTGCTGGCCGAGGCCAGCGCCAGGGGCCTGCCGGTGGTGATCAGCAACCATTTTACCTTGGAGTACGTCCTGTCTTATTTAAGGTTCCTCAGGCCCTTCCACCCCTGGCTCAGACGTACGCTCACCGCGGCCATGATACGGTTTTACAACCGTTGCCAGTACGTCATCTGCCCGAGTGAAACGGTACGGGCCACCCTCCTGGCCCTGGGTCTGAGGGCGCCCGTAATCGCCATTTCGAATGGGGTGGACCTGAACCGGTTTTTCTCCTACGTGCCGCCGGCCACCATACGGGCCGAATTTAACCTGCCGAACAAACCTTTGGTTTTGTACGTGGGACGCCTCGACCAGGACAAGGACCTCGAAACCCTGCTGGCGGCCGTACCCCACGTGCTGGCCTGCCGTGAAGCGCATTTCGTCCTGTGCGGCGGCGGTAACCTGACCGAGCGTTTGAAAAGGCAGGCCAGAAGGGCCGGTCTTGCGTCCCACGTCAGCTTTCTCGGGCCTTTCGCACACGAGAGCGACAGACTGCCGCAACTTTACCAGCTGGCCACCTGCTTCGTGATCCCCTCGCCCCACGAAACCCAGAGTATCGTCACCCTGGAGGCCATGGCCTCGGGTCTGCCGGTGGTGGCGGCGCGCGCCGGGGCCCTGCCCGAACTGATAGAGGACGGCGACAACGGGCTACTGTTCCGGCCCGGAGACGCCCGCGACCTGGCGGAAAAAATTCTGGCCCTCCTGGAGGACCCGGCTTTGCGCCACAGGATGGGCCGGCGGAGTCTGGAAAAGGTGGTTGCCCACAAGCTCGACGGGAGTTTGCGCTGTATTGAAGACGTTTATAAAAGACTGGTGGACCCGACATAAGAGAAGGCTTACCATCGTATTGCTTGTTCTGGTACCGTTTGTGGCCTATCTCGCCTACGCCTACATCTATGAAGTGCTTCCGGGGGCTACCTTTTACCTCCTCCCGGATCTCGAGCCCCCGGCACCGGAAGACCGGGTGCTCGTTTTTGCCCCCCACCCCGACGACGAGACCATCGGCGCTGGGGCCTACATCTTTACCGCCGCCTGCTCCGGCGCCCTGGTGCGCATCGTGCTGGCCACCGACGGCAACAAGCACGGGCTAAAAAATCAGCGCTACCGCGAGTTCCGGCACGCCACGAGCCTCCTGGGCGTGCCGCCCTGGCAGCTGAACTTCTGGGAATACCCGGACGGACAGCTGGCCGAATACCGCGACGTCCTGGCGGCCCGCGTGGGACAGGCCATTGCGGAGTTCCACCCGACCGTGATTTTCTACCCCCACCCGGAGGACCGCCACCCGGACCACGCGGTACTCGGCCGTACCGTGGAGGAGGTGCTGGCGGGTGAGTCGGAAGTCCGGGCCTACCGCTACCTCGTGCACCATCCTTACTTCCCCCAGCCCAAAATGCTGGCCCGACGGAATTTCCTCCTGCCTCCGGTGGCCATGCTGACCTTTGATCAGAGGTGGCTGAGATTCTGCCCCTCCCCCGAGGCCAAAAAGGCCAAGGCGGCCGCCGTGCTGGAGTACCGCACCCAATTGAAGAACCCTTTCTTGCGCCCGTTGCTCCTCAGTTTCATACGTGAAAACGAACTCTTCAGTTCGCCACGCCCGTAAGGAGCGAGACGGCATGGAGACCCTCCACCGCTTTTGGGGCTCCCTGGGACTGAGCGGAATTTTCTTGAGTGTCATGGTGGAAAACCTGGGGCTTCCCTTTCCCATCGAAGGAAGCTACGTACTGGCCTACCTCTTGATTCAAAGGGGCTTTTCGTACCCGCTGATGGTCCTCCTTCTCACCACGGCCCACCTCACCGGCAGTCTGGCGGCCTACGGGGTGGGGTACTGGGGCGAAGGGTACCTTGCCCGCCGGCTGGCCGACAATAAGGAATTCCTCGCAACGCGCCGGAAACTGCAGGACTGGTACGCCCGTTACGGCGCCCTCACCGTCTTTATCACCCGTTTCATCGGCTATGTGCGGCCCTGGTCCTCCTTCGTGGCCGGGTTCGCCCGCGTGAACCTGTTGAGCTTCACCTTCTGGACGGCCCTCGGCTCCCTCATCTTCAACGTGCTCCTGCTGGAATTCACCAAGTACCTGATTTACGTCTGGCAGTGGTACGTGAGCTTGCACGCCGTGATCGCCCTGACGCTCGTGCTGTCCTTCGGCGGGCTGGTAGTATGGAAAATCCTGCGCGGCCGGAAGAAGCCGGAGCCCATCCCGTCTTCGGAAGAAGAGTCCCGAAAAGAAATGTAATTCCCCCACGGGCGTAAAGAGAGAGGGCCCCGGTGTCGGCTCCAACCTAAAACCAGATCTAATGGCCTCCGGCGCAGGAGCGGCTTTATTCACACGCCGTCGGCCGTCAACTCTGGCCCTGAAACCAGACGGTGATGGCCGAGGGCCGGCCCGGAACCCTACTCCGGAACCTCACGCGGGCGTAACGCAGGAAAAACTGGGGAACGAGGAGCCGCTTCTCCCCGGCCTCCAGTAGGTAGGACAGTTCCCCGAAGGAACTCCAGTTCAGCGCGTCCGGGCTCAGCTCCGGCTGCACCACCACGGCGTGGGGGCCGTCGTTGTGCACCAGAAAGGAAAAGGTCCTGAACCGGGAAACGTCGATGGTTTTGCTAAAGCGGTCCTCGTCCCCGGCCATCAGGTCGCGTTCCATCACGCTTTCGAAGAACGGTTTTTGACAGTTACAGGGCGGGTGCTTTTCCTTATCGGTCAGGCAAAGAAGGGCCCCCAGGAGGAAACCCACGAGGAGCTCCCGCCCGTCCGCGGGACAACGCTCCCGCGCGGGCCCGCATCTCCCCGGCGCCCAGCCGGGTCCTCTCATTGGCTTGCACCTCCCGTATTTTAAAGACTCTGGGGGAGCCCGCGGCGCCGGAGGCCGCAAGGCTCCCCGCCTTTTCTCAGGTCTGGGCCTGGAAGAAAATATTCAGCGTCACGGTGCTGGCCGCGTTCACCGCGGCGTAGTAGATACGGGCGTATTTCAGGAAGATGGACGACACCAGGGCACTCACGTCCCCGGTATTCAGGGTGACCGGACCGGCCTCGTCGATCCAGTTGGTGCCGTCCGGGCTGATCTGCAGCTTCACGGTGGCCGGGGCTATGGTAGTAGAGGCGTTGACCACGCCGAAGCTCCAGGTCCGGTAGCCCAGCACTTCCCGGGAGGTGCCCGGCAGGCCGGCCGTATCGTTGGTGGCCACCTGCTCCGAGATATCGGCGGTGGTCAGGTTCGTGAGCACGTTAAGGCCGGTGCTGGTGATCAGCAAACCGCCCGCCGGCGGCGTCACCGCCAAACCCTCCGCCGGCGCCGTCACCAGCAGTCCGTTCGCCGGCGCCGTCACCGCCAGACCCGTGCTGGTGATCAGCAAACCGCCCGCCGGCGGCGTCACCGCCAGACCCTCCGCCGGCGCCGTCACCAGTAACCCGTTCGCCGGCGCCGTCACCGCCAGACCCGTGCG
>Ga0080004_1137948_pt1 | contig 85489 bp, 68 predicted proteins | sample WasSprMetagenome_FD_69207 | JGI IMG/M metagenome (GOLD analysis project Ga0080004, IMG submission 69207) | Sulfidic aquatic microbial communities from Washburn Spring, Yellowstone National Park, USA - WS (SPADES assembly) (version 2) | ecosystem: Environmental > Aquatic > Thermal springs > Hot...
CGACATCGCAACCGACATAAATCGTGTCGGGGTCTTTGGGATCAAAAGCGACCGACTGAATCCAACCGCCGCCACCGGGACCAACCATCTTCCACTCAACTTCATCGCTTGACGGTGCATCTTTCGCATTCATCGGCAATTCCGTCCCAAAAGCGAAAAGCAAGGCAAGCAAAGCAAGCGACACCATCAGCCACCACGATGCCCGCATCCGTTTTCACTCCTTCGGGCATTTTGCCTTCACACCTGTTTCGGGAAAACCCAAGGATGCCTGTAGGTGGGTGTCAGCAACTTATTGGCTTCGCTGTCGCCCACGATTTGACCCTTTGCGTTGTCCCAAACGATTTTGCGACCAACTTGAAAAGCGATGTAGCCCAAACTGATGGCGAGTTGAATCCAATAGTGGTAGCCGAAATGGCACAGTGGTTGTTGCCGGGTCTTGATTCCGTCAAGCCACTCGCGAGTGTGCCCCGGCGATGGCGGAATTGAAGGTTCGGGCAACTTGGTTGGGTCAAGGCGATTGCCTTCGGGGAAAAGTTTGAAAGTGAAGTAGTTGGCTGCCAGCGTCCCGTTGGTGCCGTGAAAGACGATGCCCAACCGACGACCAATTTCTGTCCCTTCGTGCAACTCAAACCCGAAACTGAACGCTTCTGAATGCGTCCATGTCAGCGTCAAATCGCCGAAGTCGTAAACTGCTTCCAAAGTGTCGGGGACATCGGAAATGTCTTGGAGCGCAAATTTGCCGCCCGACGCCGCAACTGACTTCGGGGCTTTCAGTTCCAAAGCCCAGAAAGCGAGGTCAAGGACATGAGGTCCCATATTGTGCAACAAACCGCAGCCTGCATAATCGCGGAAGAAGTAGTGCCTGCTGAAAATGGCTGGGTTGAAGGGGCGCAATTTTGCTGGTCCGCACCACATATCCCAATCCAAACCGGCAGGCGGTGCGCTGTCAGGTGGGTTGCCAATTCCATCAGGTGCAAGGTTCTCAACGACAAAAGTCCGAACGAGGGTTATCTTGCCCAACATGCCAGACCGAACAATTTCAACCACACGGCGGAAGTTTTGACCAGCGTGAATTTGAGTGCCGACTTGAGTGATGCGCTTGTAGCGCTCCGCTGCCTCAACCATCGCCTTCGCTTCGGCAACTGTCAAGCACATTGGCTTTTCGCAGTAAACATCTTTTCCCGCCTGACAAGCCATGATGCTGATGAGGGCGTGCCAGTGGGGTGGCGTGGCGATGACGACGGCGTCAACATCTTTGCGGTCCAAAACTCGCCGAAAATCCTTGTAGCCCGTTGCTTTCCCTTCTGTCGTAGCAATTGCTTTGTCAACCCGTTCCTGAAAGACATCGCAAACCGCAACGATGTCAACATCTGGGAAACGGCGGAACTCGTGCAAGAGAGCCATGCCGCGAGGACCGACACCGATGAAGCCCAGCCCGATGCGCTCATTAGGCGGTGACTTCTCGCTTTGGGAGAAACTGCGGGTCGCAAAAGTGCTAACTCCCAAAGCCAACGAACCACGCAGAAAATCCCTTCGCTTCATTTGCTCCCGCCTCCCTTTCGGTTGAGTTTTCAGCCGAGGAAAATTTTGGCATCGCTGGGCACTCAATCTTATCAGCGGACGGGAGCGATCGCAATTTCGGCGATAGGTCTTGTGGTTGAAGGCGCATCGCCCGTCGGCAGATACCACTGGATGCGTTTGTGCTTCTTGATGGCTAACGCTGCGATTTCGGTGTAAGCGAAAAATTCCGTTTCCCAGTCGTGCCATCCACCACCTTGCATGAAGGCTGGGATGACAAAGGCGTCGGTAAAGAAGTAATCCTGCCCAGCCCACTTATCAAACTCTTCGTCGGGCGGATGAATTTTCCCTTGCGCATCAATCCAATGAAGGGCTTGAGGTGGTGACAAACTCCCGTCGCTGTAAACTCGCAACTTGACACGGTAATGACCAGCAGGCAAGACCTTTGGTAGGGGGAAAGTGTAATAACTGCCTGCAGGTTCGTTCGCTGGGATCACCCTTGCTGGGACGACTTTTCCGTTTTCTTCCCTCACCGTTATCAAAGTTCCGCCTTTCGCTTCTCTTGCCGTGACGACGATACCTTTCGGGAACGGTGGTGCTGGGACGGGAGGCGGTGGTGGGTTTTCGGCGCTCAAGGCTTTTGCCACTGGTGCCCACCACTCCGCTTGCAAAACATCATCGGGCGCACTACACATCCAGAAAAGCCATCCAATTTTGCGGGGCTCGTTTATCAGCCAGTGCTGGAAGGAGAACCAAAGGGTTTCTGGGATGGCGACATGAGGACCAGACCCGGGCACAGTCCCATACTCGTCAAAGAAGATTGGCACATCCCACTTGTCCATCAGGTTTCGCACATACTCTTGCCCGGGCTCCCTCAACTTCCACTCCCGAAAGACAGGGTGCATCCCCCAGATGACTTGGTTGAGCGGGTCGGGGCGAAACTCAATGGGCGACCACATCCTTTCGGTGACATACCAATAAACGCCGTAGTCGTGCACCAAAACGGGATGGCGGTCGCCCATCCCTCGGAACATGCTGATCAGGTCTTGATACCAACGGCGCAAAGTTGAGGCGTGAAGTTCCCTGATGCGCGCACCGTAAATTCCCGGGTCTATTCGTCCTTCTTTGGCTGCACGACGAACAACTTCGGGAAGGAAGCCGGGTTCGTTAGTCAACTGATAGATGGCGACATATGGCTCATCACGGAAGCGTTGCGAGACTGCCCTCCAAAATCCCATCCCCCATCCCCAAAGCCACTTGTAATCGCCGAAGGCGTGCAAGTCCAAGACGACATAGACACCCGCTCGCTTTGCCCTCTCAATTTCGGGTGCCACAACTTTGTCCACATACTCCTCTGGGTCGGGGAAACGCATCACTGCAGGAACCATCCCACCTCCGACACCGCCACCGATGTAGTTTTCAAGGAGGTCTTCATCGCTTGATGGGTAACCTGCAACAGCCAATCGGACAGCGTTCATCCCCAAGTTGCGGAAGTGGCGGGCGTAATGCTCCAATGTGCCCATCTGGCGCATCATCACCGAATTGCCTTTCATCCCTTGATCGCCCGTCAACCAAGCAACGCCCATCAACACATAAGGTTTACCGTCATCGGCGACGATGTATTTCCCTTGCACCTTCAACCAAAGGCTCTTCAGCGGGCGAGGTTTCAGTTTCGGCAAGCGTGGCGGTGGCAGTGAGGCTCTGCCGACGAGGCGAGGCTTCTCTGGTTCTCCAACATCAACGATGGCGACACCCCTTGCACCGTTAGCGACGAAAGCAAAATTGCCCTTGACAAATACATCGTAGCAATTCCCTCCCAAGTCCAAGTGGCTTACGAACTTGGGTGCTTTGGGATCGGACGCATCGTAAATGCGCAAACTTGCTGGTGCAATTCCGACAGCCACGAAATAACGCTCGTTCAATGGGACGGCTTTGTGGGTTCTTTTGAGGGTTCGGGCATCAGGGATACCTGCCAAAAAGTTCACCGTAGGCAACTCACCGACAGGGTTGGGCTTTTCTGGGTTGGAGATGTCAACGATTCGTGTGGTGTAAGTGTCGCCGACTAAAGCGAGATTTTTGCCCATCGCTGCTACGCCGTAGGGTCCGAACCGCTGCCCAAAATCGCATCGCCCCAACACTTTCAACTTCACGCCATCAACGCAATAAAGGCGCGCAGGTTCGTAACCCGCAACCAAAATCAACCCTTGCTCAGTTGAAGCGATGCCGAAAGTCCAACCGACATCTATTCGCTGAACCAACTTCGGTTCGGAAGGCTTGGACACATCAACGACAGCAACACCTTTGTCAAAGTTGGCGACGAAAGCGAAAGGACCGTGGAGGGCAACGCCACATGCAGGCGAGTCTAAGTCCACCCGACCGATGACTTTGGGTTTTGCTGGGTCGGAGAAGTCAACGACGCAAAGACCACGATGGTAAAGGGTGACGAAAACTAACCTGTCACGAATTGCCACGCCGCAAGCACCTTCTTCAGGCAGGAAAGCCACCTGGGTGGGCTTTTGAAGATTGCTCCTTGCGTCAAAGAAGTAGATGCCCGAACCCGAAGGGGCGACAACGATGCCCCGTTCGTCAACGGCTACTTCCATAACTCCACCGGGAAGCCAGATTTCGTCGGTTGGCGATTGAGCGGGGAGTAACACTTTGAAGAGCGCTACGATGAAAAGGCTGGCAACCAAAGCGTTGTTCTTCACATGCCTTCTCATACCTCACCCACCCTCCTCTGCGGACTTCAACACTACTTGCCTGTCCCTCTCTCAGTAACACATATAGCGCAAGCACAAGACGATGTGTGGCTTGTTAAAATCTTTCATTGCCTCCATGACGCCAACTTGAGGATAGGAGGTGGGAAGCGATGAGAGTTCTCGTCACTGGTGCGACGGGGAGGGTGGGAGCAAATTTAGTCATGGCTTTAATCAAGCGTGGTTACAGCGTTAGGAGCATGGTCATGCCAAATGACCCGAAGGAAAGCAAGCTCTCTGGCATGGAGACAGAGATAGCCTATGCGGATTTGAGGGATGCCGAAGCTGTTGAGAAAGCAGTTAATGGTGTGGATGCTATCATACACTCCGCATGCCTTATGTCGCGCCCAAGCGACATGCCCAAGTCAACCTACATTGACATAAATGTCAAAGGGACGATGTTCCTACTTGAGTCAGCTGTAAAACGAGCTGAGAGAATCCATAGGTTCGTCTATGTAAGCAGTGATGCTATCTACCCAGCTGCATACGATCCGCTTTACACACCAGTTGATGAGCGTCACCCGAAAAGACCGCATGACGAATACGGCATGATAAAGGCGCTCAACGAGGACATGGTCATGGTTTACCAGAGGGAGTTTGGGCTGAAGGTGACAATCGTCAGACCCGGCGCTATAGCAGCTTGTGATGAGATACTGCACAACTGGACTGCTGGCTTGGTTGTCGCTCTCTTTCAAAGGGCGATGCGATACAAGTGTGGACCGCTTTTCATACCAGATGCAGAGGGCGTGATAGAGGAGATCAAAAGAAAGGTGGATGGAGACATGGGGAGGGTTGTGATACCGCATGACGAAAACGGGAAGCCATGGCTCTGGCACAGGACAGATGTTAGGGATGTAGTGCACGGAATAATTTGTGCGTTAGAAAGCGAGGCTGCGATTTGTGAGGACTTCAACATCCTTGGACCGTGCGCCATACCTTTTGATACTGCAGTGAAACTGTTGCATGACAAGCTACATGTGCAGTATGAGGAGGTTCGCCTCCCCGTTCAATGGGTCTACGAGTGCGATAACACAAAGGCAAAAACGCTGATTGGCTACCGACCCGAGTTTGATATCGAAAGGATGATTGACGATGCCATCGCCTTCAGGTCTGGAAAGGACATAGGTGTGATACCGCCGTAGTAGCAGGGCATCCTCGATGGATGCCAGCAGTTGGCTAACAGAGATGCGCGGAGGTGAAAAGGTGTGTGGGCGATGATGATTGTGCTTTTAGCAACTGCTACAGTCGGTGCTTCAGGTCTTGTCACTTTGGAGAACTTTGAAGAGCCAAAGCAACTGCAGTTAGGTGGGATGCAAATACAACCAGCTTCACGATTGCTTTTGAGTGAGGCACAACCGTTTGAGGGTATAAGATGCGCTGAGTTGCGATATCGCTTTGAGAGGGTCAAAGGACTGCAGTATCTTGAAGTCATCGCCCCTCATAAGCTCTCGGAGAAACCGCGTCGTTTCAGCGTTGCTGTGCGTGGTGACAGCTCATTTAACATTGTCCGAGCACGCTTCGTAGACGCAGGTGGTGAATGGCATCAATATGACTTGGGCGTGTTGCACTTCCGTGGTTGGCGAATTCTTTGGACACACTTGGATACTCCGCATGGATGTTGGGGTGGTGATGGCAACGGGCGATTGGATTTCCCTGTCACATTCTTCAGCATTGTTCTTGACAGCCTTGAGCGACCCTCAGAAGGAGTGGTTGCCTTTGATGCTGTAACAGCACATTATGGCGAGGAGGAAAGAACACATGTGAACGCGAAGTTTGTGCCTGACAAACTGTGGGGCTACTTCTGGGGCAAAGATGACCCGCCAAGTGGTAAGTTGGTAGTTACAGCAACTGGTGAAAAGACCGAGAGCGTTGAGGTTGCAGTGTATCTGCTCAACCACAAAGAAGAACGAATGAGCAAGGTATGGCATGGCAATGTAACAGTCTCGCCGAACAAGCCGTTTGAGCGTCCGCTTCAACTTCGGTTAAACCGCTTCGGCGTGCATTTTGTGGAGGTGCAAGTGGGTGGATCTGAAGTGCATCGGCAGTCAATTTGCTGGCTTCCAAATGTAGCTCCGATTTGGGATGGAAGCCCATTCGGCGTTTGCACCCACTTCGGGCAGTTCAAACACAAACTGCCAGAGACGATGGAGCTAATCCGCAAGATGGGGGCTGGATGGATTCGTGACGAACTCTACTGGAGCAATGTGGAGAGGGAGAAAGAGAAGTTTACCTTCCCAGATTACTACGATGCCTACATGAAGACGGCGAGCAAGTTTGGCATCAAAACCCTCATCATCTTCAACTACGCCAATCGTCACTACGATGGGGGTCTCGCACCTCACACAGAAGAAGGGCGGAAAGGATTTGTCCGCTACTGCCTTGAGTTGATTCAACGCTATAGGGCGATTTGTAACCACTGGGAGGTGTGGAACGAACCGAACATCGGTTTCTGGAAGCCAAAGCCAAACGCTGAGGACTATTCACTCCTGTTGCAAGCGGTTTACAAGGAGGTTAAATCGGTTGAGCCAAAGGCAACGATAGTTGGCATTTGCACCGCTGGAACAGACTTGAGCTTCATCGAGGATGTGCTAAAGCGCGGTGGCAAATTTATGGACGCTATCTCCGTCCACCCATACCGTGCCCCGCGCTCCCCTGAGGCAAGTGACTTCGTTGGCGAGATGAGAAAGCTCAAAGAGCTGTTGGATAAATACAACCTTGCTCATTTGAAGGTTTGGCTAACCGAATTTGGCTATCCAACGCATGTAACTGGAGGGTTGCCCCAATGGCTTTCAGCAGCATACATAGTCCGCACATGCCTCCTTGCGCTCACACTGCCATTCATTGAGCGGTTCTTCGTCTACGACTTCCAAGACGATGGCGAAGACGCAACTTACAACGAGCATAACTTCGGTCTCATTCGCTTTGATGGCTCACCGAAGGTGGGCTACGCAGCGTTTAACACAATGGTGCGCATGCTCGCTGGCAGAAAATTTTCTCGCCATGTTGATGTTGGTGAAGGTGCTATCTGCCTTGTGTTTGAAGGTGATGGCGATGAGATGTTGGTGCTTTGGGCAACACACGGTGAGAGAAAAGTCAACTTGAAAACAACTTCAAAGGCACTCACGCTCATCGACCTGATGGGCAACGGCGAAACGATACACCCCGTTAGTGGAAACATCTCCCTCACCTTAGGTCCTGAACCGATCTTCATTTTGACCAACCACCTCAAGTGAAAATGTGCACACAATATAATTGTAAGCGCCATCTACAAGCCGAACTTCGTAGGTGAAGAGGATGAGGTTTTATGAGCATGGAAAGGGAAAGTAAGAAGCGTTTTGTCAGCCTTGCGTTCCCAGTCTTCATTGGGTGTGCTGGTTGCTTTGGTGTATTACTTTCGCTCATCGGAGTTATGCTTGCGCTCTTATCGCTAACTGTTGGAGGCGTTAGAGGTGGAGTGCTCGGTAAGGTTGTGGGCGTGATCAAAGTTGAGGGCATCTTAGCCGATGCAGATGGCACGGGGATGGTTAGCTCCGAAGCAGTTACAAAGTTGCTTGAGAGAGCGAGGGAAGACAGCTCAGTCAGGGCTGTAGTTATGCGGATAAACAGCCCGGGTGGCTCAGCCTCGGTTGCGCAGGAGATCTACCAAGCAATCATGGAGTTCAAGAAGAGCGGTAAGCCAATCGTTGCATCTATGGGTGAGGTAGCTGCATCGGGTGGCTTTTACATTGCCAGCGCTACCGATTTCATTTTCGCCTCGCCATCAACATTGACTGGTAGCATTGGGGCGATATTTGCCACAATCAACTTTGAAGGGTTGATGCGAAAGATCGGCGTCGAGGCTGAGACGATAACGAGCGGTCCGTTCAAAGACACTGGCTCTGGTCTGAGGAAGTTGCGCCCAGAAGAACGAAAGCTGTTAAAGCAAATGATAGACGATGTGTATGAGCAATTCCTCAGCGATGTCGCTCGCGGGCGCAAGCTACAAGTCAGCCAAATAAGACCGATCGCTGATGGGCGAATACTCACTGGTAGACAGGCACTGAAGTTTAAACTCGTTGACAGGCTCGGCGGATTGCAGGAAGCAATCTCGTTCGCTGCAGAGAGAGCCGGGATCAAAGGTAAACCAAGAGTTAGGGAATTGCGCTATAGACGCAGCCTGTGGGAGGTTATGGATTTCAAGCCGACACCTTTTGACTTCAAAAGCATGCTCCTGATTGACCTGCGCCTTTGCCCAAATTGGCTTTTGAGGAATGCCGTCAGGGAGCTTGCCATAGATGTTGTGAGGGCGAGGTGAAAGAGATTGAGCGACAGGCATGAGGAGTTCGATGTCAGGACGGTTGAAGTGACCGCGCAGTCAGCTGATGCATCGCGCCTGACAGTCAGATGGCTTTTAAGCTCGCTTTTGGAAGCTTTGAAGCTCTCGGCATTCTCGCTCAACCCATGGCAATGCGCCGAGATACTCAAGAAGGCTGCGGATGAAAAACCTCTGATGGCTTCGCTAATCATAACATCACTTCAAGGCTTGAGCTTTTGCTTTGCCTTGCACATAATGGGTGGTGCAGGCGCATGGGTCCCGTCGCCCGTGATAAAACGCCTGCCAAACCTGTTCGCCATCTTCTGCTATGCCATCGTCTTCTATCCGACATACTGGTTCTTGCGCTCGGCGGTCATAAACCTGACTGCAGAGATGTTCGGAGCTCCATCAAGAGGCATTAGCATGCTGTGCAGTTCAGCGTTCGCTTTCTCGCCGTTCATCATCTATCTGCCTGTTGCATTGGTCCTGCGTTTCGTCTCACCTGAGATGACTACTGGCGCTGCATATTTTTGGGTTCTCTTCGTCCTCCTGACGGTTGGCTACACTGGCTTATTACTCTATGTTGCAGTTCGCCAAACTTACAACCTCACTTTAGCGAAATCGTTGATGACGCTTTTGGTCCCGGGCATCGTGGCGATGGTTCTCGGGTTCATCTCATACTTGGCTATAAACGCTTGGTTCATTGAGTAGCCCCGCCCTGCGTGAGCGAACTGGCGATGCATTTCAGCCTCTCATACGAATGAGCTTTCACATTCTCGTGGAGGCTGTTACCGTGTGCATCCATCGTCACAACAGCTATGAAATCTTTTACACGCAACTTCCACATCGCCTCCACAGTGCCAAACTCTTCGAGCCACCATACACCTTCAACCGCCTCAACGCAATCCGCATAAAGCTTCGCAGCGCCACCTATCGCGTGAAGGTAAACGGCACCATGCTCCGAGAGTGCTCTCTTCGTTCTCTCGCCCATGCCACCTTTCCCTATGACCGCTCTAAGACCATGCCTTTTTATCACGCACGCCTGATATGGTTCGTGACGAATACTCGTAGTTGGACCGGCAGCCAATATCTTCCATTCATCGCCCTCCTTCACAGCCAACGGACCGCAGTGATAGATGATACCACCGCGCATGTCAACTGGTGGGTCCGAGCGCGAAAGATGCATGTGAACTCTATCTCTGCCAGTGAAGATTTCGCCGCTCACCTTAACCACATCGCCGACCCTAAGCCCTTTGACATCCGCCTCGGATAACGGCGTTGAAAGTTCTTTAACATCGCTTGGGATGACGAACTCAACAGGGGCTTCGAATCGGGTTGGCTTATAGAGCATTCTTTTTATCTCGCCACTCTTCACATCGATGACGATGCCATGACGCCTGTATGCCCAACACATGTAAGCCACCGAGACGAAGAAGGAAGCTGGGTGTCTATGCAGTTTCCCCACCTTGCACGAAAGCAAAGTGCACTCCCCACCAAACCCAAGAGGACCGATGCCAAGTTCGTTTGCCAGCTTGAGCGCATTCAACTCAATCTCCCTCAAGCGTTCATCTTCGTTCTCGTCGTCCAATGTCCGTAGCAGTTGGCGCTTCGCCCACTCATACCCAGAAGCCCTCTCGCCACCTATACAAACACCTAAGAAGCCGGGGCTACAACCGAAGCCCTGCGCCATGTAAACGGAATGCAAGATGCACTTTAGGACACCGTTGAGGTTGCGCTCCGCCAAGCCAACCCCTTCAAGTTCGCATGGTAGTGAATATTGCCTGCTCTGGTTTTCGCTCCCGGCACCTTTTAGGAGCAAGCGCACTTCAATTTCATCTTCGTTTTCTCCATCCTCAAAGTGGACTATGGGAAAGCCGATGCCGATGTTGTTTGGCGAGCTCTCGCCAGTGACGCTGTCTATGCAACTTTGGCGAAGCAAGCCATTCGCCGTCGCCTCACTGACTGCCTCATGTATGGCTGTGAGGATGGACCTCCTATCACAGCTGTTCCCACAACGCACATAGAAAGTCGCCATCCCTGTGTCCTCACACATCGGTGAGCGATACTGCATCGCTGCGATGGCGTTTGCACGCATCATGCTCAGTGCAAGCGATGGCAAGCCAAACGAACTTTCTTTACGGTAGGCAGAATCAATGGCGTTGAAGACATCGTAGGGCAGTGTTGTTACGGTTAGCTCGATGAGACGCAACATGCTTTCACGAAAATGACGCATCCCCACATCACCCCCAAACGATCGCCCGCTACAGATCATGGCTTAGCATTTTCATCAAAGAGCTGTTACAGTTATGCGTTAGGCAAGCCTTTCGTGCCACACAACATTTTATGTCGGCTTATGCGCGCGAGCTGAAGGAGGTGGCTTGGGATGAAAGTGGGTATTTACTTTGGCGCTGTTTTGCCGGATGCGAGTTTGAGTGAGCGTATGGCTCTCGTCAAGAGGGCTGGCTACGATGGCATTGAGATACCACAGCCAAGCAACGAGGATGAGGCAAGGCAGTTGAAAGAGGTTGCGCAGTCCCAAGGGATTGAGATACACAGCATTATGGGTGGGACTCACTGGCAATTTCCACTCTCATCGCCAAACGAGGAGATAAGACGAAAGGGCATCGAGGGCATCGAGATGGCTCTTCACTTTGCAGGCATAGTTGGTGCTGGTGCTGTTTTGGTTGTTCCGGGCGTCGTTAACGAGCAAACAGATTACAGGACTGCTTGGGAGATCTCGATGAAGTCGCTAAAGCACTTGCGTGAAGTGGCGAAGAGGGAGGGTGTCTTCTTACTCGTTGAGAATGTCTGGAACCGCTTCCTGCTGTCACCGATTGAGTTCTGCCAGTTCGTCGACGAACTGAACGAGGGCAATGGTTATGTTGGTGCATACTTTGATGTGGGCAACATACTCATCATCGGCTACCCTGAACAGTGGATAAGGATGCTCGGCGGAAGGATAAAGCGCGTTCACATCAAAGACTTTGACCTGCGAAGGCGTGAGTTCGTGTGGCTGTTTGAAGGCGATGTGAACTGGAAAGCCGTTCACGACGCACTCGTTGAAGTGGGCTACGATAGCTATTTGACCGCTGAGTTGCCACCTTATCGCACCGCACCAGATCAATTCGTGATTGACACGGCTCAGCACATAAGGCGCATAATCGAGGGAGATGTTTGAGAGTGAGAAAGCCATGTGCGGAAGGCGAGAGATAATTTGGGCACCATGGAGGATGCAATACATCATGACGGCAACGCAAGCTGAGCGAGGATGCCCTTTCTGTAAGAAGCCCTCTGAGGGCAAGGACGCCGAGAACTTCATCCTCGCAAGACTCAAACACACTTTCGTTGTGCTTAACATTTACCCATACAACAACGGGCACTTGATGGTAGTCCCATACAGGCATGTGGCTTGGCTATCGCAACTCAACGATGAAGAATTGTCGGAGCTGATGTATGCGACACGCCTGTGCGAGGAGGCACTTAGCGCTCTTCTTAACCCCGATGGCTTTAACATAGGTTTGAACTTGGGCAGGGCTGCGGGAGCTGGTATCGAGCAACACTTGCACATACACATCGTCCCAAGGTGGGCTGGCGATACAAACTTCATGCCAGTCATCGCAAACACGAAGGTGATACCAGAACTGCTCGAACAAACTTATGCCAAGTTGCGCCCGTGGTTCGAGCAGAAAGGGTTTTGAAGGCGGAAACCATCGCAGGCAAACAGGCGTCAAAAACTGTGAACGCAACTTGTGACAAGTGATAAAATGGAAAAATGGGACGACCTGTCCATTGGATGCAATGAGGTGATGCCAATGGGAAGGTTTAAGCTGGCATCGTTGGTAGCCTCGCTTTTGCTTTATGGCATGGCACTCGCACAAGGTGGCGTTGAGTTTATCTTCCCGCAGAATGGATCAACTGTGCACGAGAAGTTCAAAGTGGTTTTGCACAAGGCTAATCCAAATGGCTATGTTGCTCTCTGGCTTGATGGTCAGTTTCTGACGGCAGTCGGACCACCGTTTGAACACGAGATTGACCCGGATGCGATGAAGCTGAAAGATGGCGAGCATGAATTGCGTGCGGAGGCAAGAGATGGCGATGGCACTTATGTCGGCTCAGCTACAGTTAAGTTCACGCTCTCACGGCAAGCATCATTGCAAATCCCACCTGAGGGCATGTTGCTCTCGTTCAAGTTCAAGCCGGGAGAGGTGTGGTTTTACACTGTGAGGGCGGGCTCAAAGGCTAAAGGTAAGATACCAAAGAGGGCTCGCACAGAAGACCTACCGTTCCTTGAGCATCGCTTGAGCATCCGTTGGAACCAAATGGCGCAAGGTTACACTCCAGATAGATACTACCAAATTAGCCGAGAGTTTGAGGAAGGGCGAATTTGGTTCCTCGCATCAGGTGGAGCTGTTGGCGGTGGGGCGATGCCAGGTAGCCCGATGGGGGCAACCGCATCAACTGCACAGACATTCCAAGTTGTCTCGCAACCGCTCATACCGATGAGGAAGATGATGTCCGCTTCGATGCGCACAAACGGTGACATCTTTACAAACGATGACATAGACCAGTTGCTTGCGTTCGCCACAGCTGGCGTTGATATTGAGTTTCCCGAGCTCCCAGTCTCACCCGGAGCTTTATGGGAAGCGCCGATAGCAATCCGCCCCGAACTCTTCACGCTAAGCGTCATACGGAAGCCAAAGGAAAAGCAATCAGGAGCCGTTGAAGCGGTTGTTGGGACGATAAGGGGCGATGTGAAGCACATCTTCGCAGGTTTTGAGTGGCAGGCTGGAAAGCCCTGCGCCAAGATCGTCACAAACTACGAAGTCGATGTGACACTTAAGCTTGCTTATCTGCAAGCGCGCTTTTCAGCAGTTGGTGCTGCGAGTATGGCTGGCAGTGAGGCTGGCATTGTAACTGGTGGCATGCCGATGGGTGGTGCTCCAATGCTTGGTGCACCGTTGATGGGCATGCCGAGTTACGGTGGGATGCCATCTCCAACTCCATTTGGTGTCGGTGGGATGATGGGAGGTGCGTTCGGAGGAGCAGTTGGCGGTGTGATGGGGACGCAAAAACTGCCAGAAGAGTTGAAGGGTTCTGGGAAGGGAACACGCGTCATTTACTTCGATGTGAAAGACGGGCGAATCATAAGCTCAAGGGAAGAGAACGAGCTCGTGTTCAACACCGACACAGCTGTCCTTTCGCTCCTAATCCCGCAAGTTGCGCAAACAACGCAAGCTGGGGTTGGCGGTGGCTTGATGGGCATGGTGGGCGCCATCGGGCAAGCATATGCTGGCATGCTTGGCGCGATGATGGAAGGCGGTGAACAACCGTTCGGTGCGCTTCAGCCGATGGGGATGACTGGCGGGATAGCTTCAATGCTTGGTGCAGGTCAACAGGCACAGCAAAAGCCAGTCCCAGTCCAACTCTCATACTCGGTGCGCGTTGATACAACATTTGATGGTGCACGCAACAGAAGGGATTGGATACCTGCAGGGTTGCGTGAGTTGATTGAATGAACCCTTCTGCTCAAAGCCTCTCAAGCATTGCCTGACGGTGTAGTGAGATGGCAAAGGCTAAATGGTTAGGGCATTCATGTGTCCTCGTGACAGTTGAGGGCGCAAAAATCATCATTGACCCGTTCATAAAAGGCAACCCACAATGCCCAATACAGCTTGAGCAACTGCCCAAAATCGATGTCGTGCTCGTAACGCATGGGCATGCAGATCACCTCGGTGATGCGATTGAAATATGCATGGCTCATGATGCGCTTCTGATCGGCGTATACGAGCTTTGCGTATATTGCCAGTCAAGAGGCGTTCGCAAAGCCTACCCAATGCATATAGGTGGCTCTGCGAAGTTTTCGTTTGGCATGGTCAAATTGACCCCAGCCATTCACGGCTCAGCCATCACGCATCCGAGCACGGTTTACACTGGCGAAGCATGTGGCTTCATCTTGGTCGCTGATGGTTCAACACTTTATCATGCTGGGGATACAGCGCTATTTGGTGACATGAAGTTGATCGGCGAGAGGAACAGGATTGATTGCGCTTTCATCCCGATAGGTGATAACTTCACAATGGGCATTGATGACGCAGTTGAAGCTACGCTGATGCTACATCCGAAGGTGGTTGTGCCGATGCACTACGATACATTCCCAGTGATAAAAGCTGACCCAAACGAGTTTGCACGCAAGCTCTCGGAGGCTGATAAAACGATACGCTGTTGCATACTGTCTCCGGGCGAGGAAGTGGAATATTGACCTGGATGGCGAATGTGTGCATAAAGCGCATCAGATGGAGATGGCTACTATCCCGCTTTCTCGTTGTGTTGATTCTGTTGTGGGTGCTCGGTGATGTCATTTGGGTTGTCCTCTCATTTCACCCGCCGAGGTTGCCCTTACAACGCTCCCCAGCCGATCTCGGTTTGAGATACGAGGAAGCCAACTTCATAACGGAAGACGGTGTGAGGATCACAGCATGGTTCATACCAGCAGACGAAGCCAATGACACTCACTGCACCGTCATCGTTTGTCATGGATACCCGGGCAACCGCTCAAGGTTTATTGACATCGCCCCAGCGCTTCACAGGGCTGGCTTTTCCGTCCTCATGTTTGACTTTCGTGGCAACGGTGAGAGCACTGGCAGACCAACGATAGGGCGCAGAGAAGTGAACGATTTGGACAGCGCAACGAAGTGGTTGCGTGAGAGCAAGCCCAATTCATCGCGCAGTATCGGCGTGATCGGATTTTCAATGGGTGGTGCCGTAGCCATAATGGCTGCAGCCAGAAATGAAGCTATAAAAGCAGTCGTATCGGATAGCGCCTACGCATCCCTTGATAGACCTGCGGAGCTGACATTGAAAAGGACCTTCGGTTTCCTCGCACCGATACTCGGTGTGCCAGCACGAATCACATTTAGGTTCATGCTCGGGTGCGACCCAAAGGATGTAGCGCCATACCGTCTTGTCCATCTCATCTCGCCAAGGGCTGTCTTCATAATTCATGGTGACGCTGATACCAAGGTCAGCGTTGAGGATGCGAAGTTGCTTTACGAGAGTGCTCGCCACCCAAAGGAACTTTGGATCGGTCACGGTGTCGGGCATGTCAAAATGTTTGTGAGGCACAGGGATGAGTATGAGAGGCGCGTCGTAAGTTTCTTCAAGCGCTACATCGTCATGAAGTGAGACAGCATAATGGAGGTGAGAAGGTATGCTCGGCAGTAGGGCTTGCAAAAGCTTTGTTATCGCCTCGTTGCCGTTGCTACTCCTCCTTGTGGATCGTGTTGGGTGTGAGGTCTTCAAGCTCAAGTATCAAGTCGGTGAGAAGCTGAAGTATCAAGTGAGGGCAAACGGTGTTGTGCAGATGCAGACTGGCGGGCTAACTCCTGAGATAAAAATGCCGATGCAGATTGAGCTCACAGCGATACAAAGCATCCTGAAGGTTGATGAGGCTGGTAATTACACTGTGCGCATGAATGTAACCGGGCAGGCACAAGTGACGACACCGCAAGGCGAAGAGAAGATGAAGTTGCCAGAAAGCGAAATTGAAGTCGTCCTCACACCATCGGGGAAGACCCTCAGCTACAAAGTCATAAAGCCAGAGAAGCTTCCTGGCGCCTTTGGTGGCAAGATGCCGATTGATGTTAGCGCGCTCGCAAGCACCACGCTTGGTTTCCCTGAGGGCGAAGTTAATGTCGGCGATACTTGGGAGTTCAAGAGTGAGGTGAAAGTCAGCGAGGGCAAGACTATCACATTGAGTGGCACTGGGAAGTTCACAGGTTACGAAGAGAAGGGGAAAACGAAATGCGCAGTTATAGAGTTTGAGCAATCAAGCCCAAGCATGAGCGCACTGATGCTATCGTTGATGGGGCTTGAAGGGGCAAGCGGAACATCAAGGTTGAGGATGAAAGTATGGTTCTCAACCGAGCTTGGACGAACTATGTATCAAGAGGGGAGATATGACGATGCGATGACGATGCCTCTTGAACTCCCCGGTGGCGAGGTAAAGCTCACATCTATAACGGCTATAAACTTCGCCATAGGGCTCGTCGAACAACTTTGAACAACACCTTCAACCACTCAAGCCACGGGAAGACCGATAGCAAGGTGGCAATGGAATGATTGCAGTGATAGTGCTTGCTGCGGGACGCTCCTCAAGGATGGGGCGATGTAAGCTACTCCTACCATACCGTGGTTCTACAGTCCTTGAGACGGTCGTGAAAAATGCGACAGCATCATCAGCTGATGAAGTCATAGTGGTTGTGGGTGCGTGGATGACAAATGAAGTCGTTGAGCGTTTGAGGGAAGTTGGGGCGTGCGTGGTGGTGAACGAGATGAGTGAATCGGAAATGATTGACTCACTGCGCATCGCCTTGAAAGCGTTGCAGGAACAGAGGAAGGGAAATATCGACGCATTCATTGTCATGCTCGCCGACCAACCAGCGATAGGGCATGAAGTCATCGACGAGCTGATAACGGCATGGCATCAATCGCCTGCTGGCATAATCATACCGACATACAAAGGGAAGCGAGGACACCCAGTGCTTTTGAGCGGACGATACATCCCTGAGCTGTTGCTTTACCGTGGTGAATATGGTTTGCGCTCCTTCATCGTTGAACATTCAAACGGTGTCAAGGAAGTGCCAGTTCAAACGGATGCCATACTGCGAGACATCGACACAAACGAGGATTACGAGCGAGAGTTGCGCATGCTGACGAAACACAGCATGTAAGGTGTTGGCTTGGCATCGCGTCATATTGCAAATTGCGTTTTAAAACTCAGCGAGGCAGTGGTGGTGCGAAGATGAGCGAGTTGATTGTGAGCATATCGGGGGTGCGTGGAGTAGTTGGTGAATCGCTTAACGCCGAAGTAGCGCTCAAATGGGCGCATGCCTACGGGACATATGTTCGCTCACTCAACTATGGCGAACGCGTCATCGCCGTTGGACGCGATTCTCGTCCTTCTGGCGAGATGCTGAAGGGCGCATTGGTAGCTGGTTTGCTTGAAACTGGGTGCGATGTAGCGGACTTAGGCATCGTTCCAACACCAACACTGCAATTTTACATCCGTGAGAAATCAAAAGAAGGGGTGCGCGGAGGGGTTGGTATAACAGCCTCTCACAATCCTGAGCAATGGAACGCGCTTAAGTTCTTTGGCTCAAACGGGATGTATCTGGATGCGGATGGGATGGAAAAACTGCAACGCATCATCAGCACTGGCTCATTCTCAATAGCCCACTGGAACGAGGTCGGGAAACTCCGAACGGACGAAACGGCTGTCCAAATGCACATCGAGGCTATACTGAGGCTTCTTCAAGTGGACGAGATAAAGAGGCACAAGTTCAAAGTTGCGATAGATTGCGTGAACGGCGCTGGCTCGGTCGTCGCAATACCGCTACTCAAGGAGCTTGGATGCGAAGTTATACAACTGAACTGTGATCTCACTGGCGAGTTCGCTCGCCCACCTGAGCCAACCCCAGATAGTTTGGATGAGCTTTCAGAAGTGGTGCGCAATGAAGATGCTGATGTTGGTTTCGGCTTCGACGCTGACGCTGATAGGGTTGTCATCGTCTTGGATGGTGGCATAAGGTGTAGTGAAGAGATGACGCTCTGCGTAGCTGTTGAGCACATACTGAGCAAGAAGAAAGGAGATGTCGTCACAAACATTTCAACAACCATGGCAGTTGATGAAATCGCATGCAAGCATGGTTGTAATGTGATACGCACGCCAGTGGGTGACTTGAATGTCAGCAGTAAGCTTCTTGAGGTAGGAGGAGTCGTTGGTGGTGAAGGCAATGGTGGAGTCATTTATCCACCCTTGCAATATGCGAGGGATGGGTTGCTCGGTATGGCGCTCGTCCTTGAGTTCATGGCTGAGAGAGATAAGCCGTTGAGCGAACTTGTAAAAGAGCTACCTCAATACAAGATCATCAAGCGCAGGGTAGAGCACAAGCGTTTAAAATCACCAGAGGAGCTAAAGCGCTGTTTTGAACGCATCGCATGTAGTGCTGACGAAGTGCTCAATTACGATGGGCTCAAGCTCATGTGGAAATCGCCGAAGCGTTGGGTGCACATAAGGCAATCGAAGACCGAAGACATTATCCGCATCATCGCTGAAGCCGAAGATGAGACAATAGCGAACGAACTCTGTGATATGGCTATGAAGGCGCTGTTAAACTCAAGTGGCGAATGATGAGCGTTGGGGCGAGCATGCAAATGACATTTAAGCAGATGACGCTCAATGTTTTTCGTGGCGAGCCGATACCGCATGTGCTCTTCCAGCCGCGAATCGAGCCATGGTATGACTGGCATAAGCGCTTCGGGAAGATGCCGAAGCGATATGAGGGTGCAAGCCTGCTTGATGTCTTTGACGACCTTCGCATCTCGATGCGCTATGTGCACTACTACACTGGTCAGCCAGACCCTATAGTCGTCAACTACAGCGATAAGGTGAGAATCATACGCCAGTTCCATGAGACAGATGGCACTGTCATTTACGAGACACCTTACGGTGAACTTGTTGAGCGTTATACGCTTACAAGCGATGGCAGTTGGAGAAAAACTGAGTTCCCAGTCAAGTCGGTTGACGACTTGCGCAAGTTGCGTTGGTTATACGCCAACACAAACTATTCCTTCTCAGTTGATAGGTTCAACATCGGCGCCCAGTTCATGGGCGAGCGTGGTGAGCCACAGTTTTGGGTTCCGAAAAGCCCATATCAGGCTCTCGCGCAAATATGGATGCGTTTGGAGGACTTCATTTATGCGCTCGTTGATTGGACCGATGAGGTTGAAGCGACGATGAAGGCGATTGACGACTCATATGACAGGCTTTACGAGGAGATAATCGCAAGCGGTGTTGTGCGCATACTCAACTTCGGCGAAAACATCCATGACCAGCTACTCTCACCGAAGTATTTTGAGCGCTACCTAATACCGTTTTATGAGAAGCGCTCAAACCAGCTAAGGAGGGCGGGAATATTCACGCACATCCACATTGATGGCTATTTCAAATCGCTCTTGCCTTACCTAAAGCATCTCCCATTCGATGGCTATGAGGCACTGACGCCCAAACCTCAAGGCGATGTTGAACTTGAAGAGTTGAAGGAGCACATCGGCGACAAAATCCTCATCGACGGCATACCCGCAATAATGTTCATACCGCCATTCACAAGAGAGGAGCTGATGGCAACGGTTGAGCGTATCGTCAAGCTGTTCCATCCACGCCTGATCCTCGGTGCCTCGGATGAAGTCCCACAAGGTGGTGGCGAGGAAGCGATTGAGCGTGTCCGCCTCATCTCAGATTGGTGCAGAAGGCAAACTAAGGATGCATTGTAGTCACTTGGTCTTTAACGAAGGGGCGTCACATGTAGCGTGAAAAGGGGAGGTGGGTAGTATCATGCGAGTGCCAGTGGCGGGAAAAATACTTTCAGTTTCCATTCACATCCTTCTCCTGCTAACACTTCACAGCGCCGTTAGTTCAAAAACTGCCCTTCAGTTTCTCAAAGAGGCGCCGAAGCCTGCTTTCAAGGAAGGTCACACTCTTTATCCGTTAACTCGCTGGGGATGGACTATGCCTTTTGAAGTCAGGGTGGAATTGGCTGAAAATTGGGGTTATGCGCTTGAGTTTGGCGAAGCCAACCCAGCATCGGTCAAACAGCTTGAAGATCCCCAAAGCACTTTGTCAAAGATTTGCTCGCTCGCGTCATTGAAGGGTTATAAGCTGTTTGTCCTCCTTTACCGCCCATTTTTCGAGCGTTCTTTCCTTGATTCACTGCCAGAAGAAACATGGTGTCGTGATGAGGAAGGTAAACTCATCGGTCCTCAAGGGTTGTGGAGCCCAGAAGCGCCCATTGAGGTCTTTACGAAGGCTGCGAAGATCGCTCTAAAGCCACTAATTGAGGTGAGTAAAAGGGCGAAAATTTCCGTGATTTTGAACGGTGGCGAGTATGCTCTTACTGTCTACGGATTCGGTGGAAAGTATTGGCAGATGGACCCAAGGGTCATGAAAGCCAAGGGCGAGCGCAGTTGGTTTGAGTATATCTCGGAGAGGAAAGCCAATCAAGAAATCGCTATCGCCGATGCCATTAGAAAAGCCTTCCCAGAAGCGCTTTACATCTACTATCACACTGGCGGAACGCACAGGAATCGTTATCCGACTTGGTGGCATTGGGATTACGATTACAAGTTCATTAGGAAAGTTTCTGATTTGCCGAGCATCTCGATATACTACAGGCACTTCAACTCGGGTTTCACAGGGGATGACGATATGCTCACGCAAGTTCTGAACGCAGTTGCACAGCAACTTCAATATGGGGATGCGCTCTCATATAACTGGGTATGTGCGGGTTGGGAAAGAGAAAAGTTAGGTGAGGAAGCATTCGCTGATTTAAGGCTTTACATGGGCTTTCTCAAGTGCCTTTACACAGCAGGGATGGTCGGTGGCGTAGCTGGCTATTTTGCCTATCCGAAGGGAGGGTTTGATAGCGATGTTGGCGAAAAGCCACCTCATTGGCTCTTACAGATGATGGTTCTCTCACATGTCCATGCTCTTTTCTCTCACCTTGAGGAATTCCTCAGGAATGGTGAACTCATCCCAGGACCTATGCGCCATAGGTGGTCAAAAGACTTGCCAGCATATGAACTGCCAACTGGTGACAACAATACACGCGTTCTTGCACGAAAGCACAGAAAGAGAAATGAATGGCTTATAACGGCATGGGCTGCCGATAGTAGAGACAGGCTGGTTCATGTCTCCGTGCCAGAGTTGGGAGAAGTTGAAATTCGTGCTGAGGGAGCTGGGGCAACATACAGGGCAGTGTTGAAGGATGGAAAAGCTGTTTTGACACCGATAAGGTTGGCGAGCGAAGTTGAGTTCCTCTCGTATCTGCAAAGGGTTTCACAGTGAACCACACAGAGGCAAGGATGAATTTGCAATATTGCCCTGTGGCTTTTGATTGTCATCGTGTGCTATAATCATGAGCGAGCACGGGGATGGCAGAGTGTTAGGGCGCATAAATTGAGACCTTGGAGGTGGTCACGATGCCAATGGTTGACTTGCGTGCACAAAAGATGAGACGCACACCAGAGGAACTCATTCAGCACCTCAAGACTTTTGAACTTGATTTGAAGTTCTCAGCTGGCATATGGTATTTTTCACCTGCTGCATCAAGGTTTCATGCCCCTTATGGAGAACAGCTTGACATACCGAGGCGCTTGGAGATAGCTGCAAAGTTGGCAGACTACGGCTTGAAGGCTCTTGAGGCGCATTACCCGAATGAGATAAGCGAAGAGAACCTTGACCTGTGGAAGCAGTTCTCAAAGGACACGGGGATAAGGGTGTTAACTGTTGTGCCGAACTTGTTCTACGAACCTACATTTGAGTTTGGCTCCCTCTCGTCACCCATACCACAGGTGCGCCAGAAGGCAATAGAGCGGACGATACGCACGCTCGAGATAAACAAAGAGCTTGGTTGCGACTTCGCCATCGTTTGGCCTGGCATTGACGGTTATGAGAACCCATTTGGGCTTGACTTCTATGGCATGTGGGATAGGTTTGAAGAAGGTCTCGCAGAAGCCATGGATGCAGTCCCTGGGGTTCGAGTTGCGCTTGAGCCAAAGCCATACGAGCCAAGAGGGAACAACATCTACCGCAACACAGCAGATGGCATATTGATGGCTGAGCATGTTGAGCGGCGCCTCAAAAACGAAGAGAATAGGAAGTTGCTGGAAGAAGGGCATGCTCTCGTTGCGCTCAACCCAGAGGTTGGGCATGTCCTTATGGGATTTGAGGATCTACCATACGCCCTTGCGAGGATAATGCGAGAGGGCAGGCTCGCACACACCCACTGGAACAGCCAACCACTTGGGAACTATGATCAAGACTTGAATGTCGGTGTCGTGATGCCAGAGCAAACCGAGGCAGCACTCTATGTGCTCAAGATGTATGGCTACACTGGCTACTTCGGCATCGACATAAACCCAGAGAGGATGCCAGTTGAACGAGCTTTGAAAAACTGCATGGATGCATTGAGGGCTGCAAACGATAGAATAAACAGCCTCGACCACGAGCGCATCGTCTGGGTTATGAACAACCCGGAGAAGGCAAGAGGATGGCTCGAAGCATACCTCATCAGGATGAGAGCGCTTCACCCAGAGAAGTTACCACCGCTTGAAGACATAGCTTAGGGCATGCATTCGATGCACATCCATGCTACCTTGTGATGAGAGCTGAAGGGCAAGATAGCTTTATCTATCCCAAGGGTCAACTCTCGAGGTAGGTGAGATGGCATGAATGCCACCTCTTTGAGTTGTGCCGTCGGTGCGCTCTTTTTATCTTGCGCCCTTTGCGTTGCATTGGATGGGCGTATAACCGTTGATGTGAAAAAGCCAATCTGCGAAGTCAGCAAAACGCTCTGGGGCATCTTCTTCGAAGAGATAAACCATGCTGGCGATGGCGGAATATACGCTGAGATGGTGCGCAACCGCTCCTTTGAGGATGCTGATAAACCCATCTTTTGGGAGTTGATCATTGAAGGCGATGCTGATGGCGAGATGGCGATAGACGAAAGCTTACCGCTGAACGAAAACAACAAACGCTCACTGCGAATTGATGTGCGAAAGAACGCTGGGGGCAGGGTCGCCGTCGCAAATCATGGCTACTGGGGGATGAACATCATCAAAGGCAAAACCTATGCGCTCTCTCTGTATGCGAGATGTAGCAAAGGGTTCAAGGGGGCTTTGTTGATCACGCTTGAGCATCCGAGTGGCTTGGTTTACGCGATGGCGAAAATTGATGGGCTGAGTGAGCGGTGGAGGAAGTTAGAAACGAAGCTGACTCCAAACGCCTCTGATACTGCGGGTCGGCTCGTAATATCAGTTGATGGTGTTGGAACAGTGTGGCTTGACATGGTTTCCATGATGCCAGAGGAGCGTTGGAATGGCTTGAGCTTGCGCCCAGATTTGATGAGGATGCTTGAGGGGCTAAAGCCGTCGTTCGTGCGCTTCCCGGGTGGTTGCTTCGTTGAGGGCAATACGCTTAAAGATGCGTTGCGGTGGCGGAACACCCTCGGCGATGTGGCTGAAAGGAAAACGAGGTGGTGCATTTGGGGATATTACTCAACCGAGGGGCTCGGCTTGCATGAATACTTGATGATGTGTGAGGCGTTAGGTGCTGAACCAGTTTTGGTTGTCAACTGCGGGATGTCTCACAAGGAAGTCGCACCGATAGAAAAGATGGATGAGTGGATTGAAGAGGCTCTCTCCGCGATTGAGTATGCCATCGGACCTGTTACGAGCAAGTGGGGCGCAATGCGCGCAAGGAACGGTCACCCAGAACCTTTCAAATTGCGCTTCGTTGAGATAGGAAACGAAAACAGTGGGCGCGCATACGAGGAAAGATACGTCATGTTCTACAAGGCGATAAAGGAACGCTACCCGCACATGCAAATCATCGCGAATGTGCCAGTCAGGAGCGCGCCAGTTGAAATCGTTGACGAGCACTTCTACAACTCACCTGAATGGTTCATCGCAAACTCAACTCGCTATGATTCGTATGACCGCAACGGACCGAAGATATTCGTTGGCGAGTATGCCGTTACAAGGCAATGCGGGACTGGCAACTTGAGGGCTGCAATAGCTGAGGCTGCATTCATGACTGGCATTGAGCGAAACAGCGATATCGTCATAATGGCTGCATACGCACCTCTCTTCGTGAACATCAACCACAGGAGTTGGAACCCAAACCTCATCTGCTTCGATAACTGCAATGTTTACGGCACGCCTTCTTACTATGTGCAAATGCTGTTCAGCCAAAACAGAGGTGACATAGCACTGCCAGTGATAGTTGAAGCACAACAGCAATTGCTCCCGCTCCCTCACGGCGCAATAGGTTTGGGCACTTGGAGAACACAGGCGGAGTTCAAGGAATTGAAGGTCATGCGGGGTGATGAGGTTATATTTGATGCTGACTTCGCAAAAGCTGGTTTGAAAGGTTGGCGGGTTTTTCGTGGCGATTGGAGGGTGGAAGGTGACACCGTTAGACAGCTGGCAACTGGCGAGGACATGAGGATAGTGGGCGGGGACGCAAAGTGGAGCGATTACACGATAAAGCTCAAGGCGAGAAAGATCGCAGGCGAAGAGGGCTTCCTCATAATGTTCCGTGTCCGTGACGATAACAACTGGTATTGGTGGAACATTGGAGGGTGGGGAAATAGATGGCACGCAATTGAGAGGTGCCTTGGAGGAAGTAAGACCATCGTCGGGGATAGAGTTCAAGGTGGCGTCGAGGTCGGTAAATGGTATGACATACAGGTTGAGGTTAAAGGCAACCGCATAAGATGCTACTTGGATGGAAAGCTCATACACGATGTTGAAGAAAGAGGGCTAATGCCATTGCACGCCTCGGCGACAATTGTTAAAGCGACAAATGAAGTCATAGTCAAGGTTGTGAACACAAGCGATAGCCGACTAAGAGTTTCAATCGCAATCAACGGTGTAAAACGACTCAAGAGGACCGCGAAGTTGATCACGCTGACTGGAAACAGCCCAGATGAAGAAAACTCATTTTCACAGCCAAGGCGCATAGCACCTGTTGAGAGGGAACTCACGAATGTAGCAAACCCTCTATATTGCACACTCGCACCATACTCCTTAACGGTGATGAGGCTACAAGTGGATGAGTGAGCTTCAAAGAAAGCCAATGCATAAACTGTGCTCATGCCTGTCATTTAAACTCGGGGCATCAAAGATCAGAGTGATAAGGTAATGCGATTGATGCGTGACATCACTGAGGGGCTATTGTGGGTAGCAGTGTGCTATTTCGCAGGGTGGCTCGCCTACCCTCACCTACCTGAGGAAGTGCCGATACATTTCAATGTCAAATGGCAACCCGACGGCTGGGTGCACCGTGAGACATTCCTTTGGTTGATGCCCTCAATGTTGGCACTGCTTTGGCTCATACTCACTGTTTGCTTCTGGCTGGCAGCAACTGAGAAAGGGCAGTTGATGTTGGAGCAAACAGACCTCAAACTGCTTCTCAGCTTACGAACACTCATAGGTGCGTTCACGCTTTCAATACACGGCTCGATTTTGGCAGTCGGCTTAGGGTGGCTGAGTAGCCCACGAACTACGATATTGCCTTCGATAGGTGTGCTGTTCATATTCATCGGTAGCGTCTTGCCGAAGCTGAAACGAAACTGGGTCGCTGGTGTTAGGCTTCCATGGACACTCGTGAACGACGGAGCTTGGAAGAGCGCAAACAGATTTTGTGGCTACGGGTTTATAGTGATAGGGCTTCTTTTCACTCTTGCGCCCTTGTTGCCTTATCGCTTTGACCTTATCCCATTTGGGTTACTGCTCGCTTTGATCCTCGGCGTAGTTGTTCAATCCTATCTGGTTTATCGACGCTCGAACACTTCTTCGCTTTAGTCCTTTCGCATAAAACCTACAGGAGCTTCATCTTGCCACGCCTCAATATTCCTCGCACTTGACTTGATAGAAGCTTCGTGGATGGCTACATGATGGGCACACTTCTGGTGGCTCCTTGCCGAAGTGAACATATCCACACTCACGGCAAACCCACCACACCTCTTTCTCTTTTTTGAAGACCGTTCCAGCCTCAACCTCCGCTAAGAGTTTTCTGTATCTTTCTTCATGGTGCTTTTCAGCCACAGCGATTGCTCTTAGTCTTTCTGCGATCTCGTGGAGCCCTTCCTCGTCAGCAACGGCAGCAAATTCTGGATACATCTTTGTATGCTCGTAGTTTTCACCAGCTATAGCTGCCCTCAAGTTCTCAGCTGTTGTCCCGAGCACCGTCGGCGCTGTCACTTCAACTTTGATTTCACTGAGGTCTTCATCGGCTTTCTTTTTCAACTCATTGATCAACCTGAACAACCAGCTTGCGTGCTCTTTCTCGTTCTCTGCTGTGATGAGGAAGATCTCGGCGATCTGCTCAAACCCCTCCCCTTTGGCAACCTTTGAGTAGAAGGTATACCTGTTCCTCGCTTGGCTTTCGCCGATGAACGCCTTCACCAAATTCTCAATCGTCCTCTTCACACCACATCACCCTCCTTGATAGCATTTGCCGAAGCACTCAAACGCCTTTGCAGTGTTGCTTTATAGTGTAGCGCAATGAGGTGAGCACGCTACACTCATTTGGGAGGTGGTTTGATGTGCGAGTTGTTTACTTTGACTGCATCTCTGGGATAAGCGGTGATATGGCGCTCGGCGCGTTCATAGACAGCGGTGCAGATGTTGGTGAGATAGTGAGGGCTTTGAAAGAACTGAGGTTGCCAGAGTTTGAGATAGCTGTTGAAAAGGTTAACGAAGGTGGCATAGCTGCGACGAAGGTCAAGGTGAACATAGATAGCACACATGAACCTCACGGGAGGAGACCAACGGAAATAATTGAGTTGATTGAATCATCAAAGCTGAGCGAGGGCGTCAAAAGGAAGGCTATAAAGGCGTTTGAGCATCTGGCGATAGCTGAGGCGAAGGTGCACGGTGTCAGCGTTGATGAAGTCCACCTGCACGAGGTCGGCGCAATCGACGCAATCATTGATATCGTTGGAACGATGCTTGCGATGCATATGCTCGGTATCGAACGAGCCTTCGCATCAAGACTGCCATACAGCAGTGGGTGGGCGAAGTCCGCTCACGGGTTGTTACCCGTGCCAGCCCCTGCGACACTTGAACTGCTCAAAGATGCTCAGTGGCGTCATGTGGACATAGATGCCGAACTTGTCACCCCAACTGGTGCTGCCATACTCAAAGCCACATGTAAAGCGTTCGGGACATTCCCACCGCTCTCGCCAACCAGCATAGGTTATGGCGCTGGACATGCACGCTTGCCGATCCCTAACTTGCTCCGTGTTGTAATCGGTGAGCTGGCAAGCTATGTAACTGCCGATGAAACACATGAACAGCTTTTCATCCTTGAGACGAACATCGATGACATGCCAGCGGAGTGGTTTGGACATGTAGTTGAAAAGCTCTTCGAGCTTGGTGCGCTTGATGCATACATCATACCTGTGCAAATGAAGAAAACACGCCCAGCAGCTCAATTGAATGTGCTCTGCAACGGTGAGAAGGTAAGAAGCATGCTCGATTGCATTTTCTCAGAGACGACAACGCTCGGTGTGCGTATCATACCAGTTGAGCGGGTGTGCTTGCCGAGGGAGACTTTCGCCGTTAGCACACCTTTTGGCGATGTTAGGGTGAAGGTGGCAAGGCGAGGTGAACACATCATAAACATATCGCCAGAATACGAAGACTGCAAAGAAGTGGCTAAGAGAGAAAACATCCCACTGAAGCTCGTCGTTGAAATGGCAATGGAGGAGGCGAGGAGGAAACTCAGCGGGAGCAAAGAAGCCTAAGCGCCAGTTAAAAGAGATCAACTTGCTGTGCCCTGCTCTCCCCACAAGCGCGACGGATGCAGGTTGAGAAGCGTGATCGTCCTCCCACCAAGCGATATGATGCCGATGATGAGTTGACGATGCCTTTCCGGCAAGCTCGGTGGTGGCTGTTGTATAGCATCCTGTGGGACCAACATATCTTCACCTTGCGAATCAATCGCAAAAATGAATTCATGCCCTTCAACCTCAGCCACAACAATGCGATACGGTTTGCAACCGCATTTAACCCCAAGTAGAGCTTTCAGGTCAACGACTGGCACAGCCCTGCCTCGCAAGTTCATCACACCCACAATGCACGGCGGTGGACACGGTATCGGGAACGGTTCAGAGTATGGATGCACTTCCCTAACATGAGAGAGCTCCACAGCAAACTCATCATCGCATAGCTTGAAGACGAAGAGGTGCCTCATCGGCGAAGCCTTGTTCATCGGTTTGCTTGCCAATCCCACCTTCGGACACCACCGAAAGTAATCTCAGTTTGACTTAAAGAGCTTCTTCGCATCCACGAATATGAAGCGGATGAGCGATCGCCCGACGATGCCCAAGCTCGCTTGAGAACACTTATCTACGGTGTCGTTTGTGGTGTGCCAATACGGATAATCGAAGTCAATCAGCAATATCGCCTGCTTGCCAGCGTTGATGAAAGGGATATGGTCGTCAAAGATGCGGACACTGCTCCCGCCGAAATACCTTTCGTATGAAAGCGCCCTGACGCTTTCCATCAGCGTCTCCCAAAGTTTTCTTGAGCGCTCAATTGAGTTGAGTTCGTTTGAGATGCGAAGGTCAGCATCACCAACCATGTCAATTATGATCACTGCATCAGGCATGTATGGCGTTGGGTTTGATACGAAGTGTTTACTCCCATAGGCGTAGTCACCGAAATCCTCACCGTCAAACAATGCGAGCATGACCGTGATTGGTGGCGTATGCGCTTTGAGCACCTTCGCAAGCTCAAGCAAGATCGCCACCCCAGAGGCGCCATCGTTTGCCCCGGGCACGGGCTCCGTTCGCTTTGTTAAGTCTTCGTCTCTATCTGCGGTTGGATGGCAATCCCAGTGAGTGCCGATGAGCAATGTGTCACCAGAGGAGCCAGCAAAGAGGGCTATGATGTTAGCGAGTTCGTAAGTTTCGCCACGCCATGAGACTTTAAAGCGTTGCACATGCACTTGGTCAGTGCATCCCTTCATCTGCTTCTCAAGCCACATCATGCATTTCCTATGCGCATCGGTGTTTGGAACTCTCGCTCCCATCGCAACTTGCTCCTTGAGCAACTTGAACGCTTCACCTTCATCAAACGAGCGAACGATGTGAGCGATGCCAGAATGGTTTCCGAAGCTGATGTAAACGCTGTTGGAGCATCCTTTCAAAGCGATGAGCAGGATGAGAAACAGCGAGGTTGCTACAAGCGGTATCCAAAAGTGCTCCCGAAGCTTTTGAGAGGCACTCTTTCGTTCAACTTCACCGCTGCGAGAAGCGTTAGCTGAAAAAGCATGGCGAGGTTTACTTGCCATCCGCATGCCAAAGCAACCCCTTTGTAAGACCGAGATAACAAGCCATGCAATAATATTGCTCAACAGGGGCTTTCATGTGAACGCTCCAAAAGCGCAGAGCAAAGGGGGTTGTGTAGCTGTGCATTCTCTCAACCTGTCGTTGCATGGAAGGGTAGCGTTTGTGACAGGTGGTAGCAGGGGCATCGGGAAAGCCATAGTCATAAGGCTCGCCGAGCAGGGCGCAGATGTGGCTTTCACATATCGCCAGAATGAAGAGGCTGCGATAGCGGTCGTTGAAGCAGTTACAGGGCTCGGAAGGAATTGCATCAGCTTTAAAGCCGATGTCTCAAAGAGGGACGAAATAGAGAGAGCAATTGATGAGGTTGCGGAACGATTTGGGCGCTTGGACATACTCGTCAACAACGCTGGTATTACAAGAGATGCGCTACTATTGCGCATGAGCGATGAAAGATGGGAAGAGGTGCTCCGTGTCAACCTCACTGGTGCGTTCTATTGCTCAAGGGCTGCAGCAAAGCACATGTTGAAGAATCGCTGGGGAAGAATAATCAACATCACCTCCGTTGTTGCATTGAGTGGTAATGCCGGGCAAGCAAATTACGCAGCAGCGAAGGCGGGGCTTTTGGGCTTGACGAAGACGCTCGCCAAAGAACTCGGCTCAAGGGGGATAACTGTGAACGCTGTTGCCCCAGGCTTCATCAAGACGGAGATGACGGAGGCGCTCCCAGAAGAGATGAAAGCGAAAGTCCTTTCGCAAACTACTCTCGGCAGGTTCGGCGAGCCTGAAGAGGTAGCAAATGTTGTTGCCTTCTTGGCTTCGGAGGCAGCATCATTTATCACTGGTCAGGTGATCGTCGTAGATGGTGGCTTAACGATTTGAGCGAGTGCGCCCTCACTCATGCCAACGGCTTCAATAGCGAGAGCATCGCCCTCCCGTAGTTCTCGATACAAAATTAAGTCCGTAGCATGGGTGAGGGGTTCTTGAGTGATGGAGGCTTTGAGTTTGGTAGGCGATGTTGGGGCTTGACAGCGCAACCTTTTGTGTCACACTTTTGCATAGCTACTTTGGATGAAGGCACGAGCATGTAAAACTGGACACACAATGCTTGTGGAGGTGAGGGGATTGCCGTCCAAGGACGAATTGTTTGACAAGGTGAGGGAGATAATCGTGAACCAGCTTCGTGTCTCGCCTGAGGAGGTTACACCCGATGCCGCATTCGTTGAGGATCTACACGCAGATTCGCTTGATGTCGTTGAATTGATAATGCAGTTCGAAGAGCGCTTCGGTATCGAGATACCTGAGGAAGATGCTGAAAAGATAAGGACAGTTGGCGACGCAGTTGAATACTTGGAGAGAAGGCTCAGCGCCGTGTAACGCAAGATGAGCAATTGGCGTAACCTAAACAGCCCCGAGCTTGCAGAAGGCGAGAAAATGAAAAATGAAGGGGTGGAAGGGGAGTTGGAGTTGAGTGGTGGTTTCTCCTGCATGCTCGGGGCTCAATGTTGTTCAGATGACAAGAAAACCACAACCGCTTTTGTAGCCGAGGGGTGATCAGATGGGGTGAGAAGGATCACCGAAGGCGAAAGGGTTGTCATAACTGGGCTTGGTTGCATAACTCCTTTGGGTTTGAATGTTGAAGAAACATGGAAGGCTATCCTTGCGGGGAAATCGGGCATAGGTCCGCTCACCCACTTCGACGCATCTGATTACCCAAGCCGAATAGCTGGCGAGGTGAAGGGGTTTGATCCAGAGGAGTTCATGGACCCGAAGGAAGTAAGGAAGGCTGATAGGTTTGTTCAGTTCGCTGTCGCTGCAACTAAGATGGCGCTCGAAGATGCAGGGATTGAGATAAACTCGCACAACGCAGAAAGGGTGGGCGTTTACATCGGCTCTGGCATCGGAGGAACTTGGACTTGGGAGTATAACCACCGTATGCTCCTTGAGAGGGGACCTAAAGGTGTTAGCCCGAGGTTTGTCCCGATGATAGTTTGCAACATGGCTTCTGGGCATACGGCGATATTGATTGGTGCGAAGGGTCCAAACCTGTGTGCGACGACAGCATGTGCGTCCGCATCGCATTCAATCGCACTTGCGTTTCAGGCGATAAGGGATGGCATGGCTGATGTGATGGTTGCAGGTGGCTCTGAGGCTGCCATATCGCCGTTAGCGGTGGCTGGCTTTTGTAGCATGAAAGCGCTCTCAACAAGGAACGATGAACCAGAGAAGGCAAGCAGACCATTTGATGCGCAGAGGGACGGTTTCGTCATGGCCGAAGGGGCAGGCATTGTCATCCTCGAAAGCCTCTCACACGCCATCAAAAGGGGCGCACGAATATACGCCGAGGTTGTTGGCATAGGCTTTAGCGCCGATGCATACCATGTGACAGCCATGTCAGAGGATGGTGAAGGACCTGCGAGGGCAATGAAGATGGCTCTTGATATGGCTGAGCTTTCACCATACGAGGTTGACTACATAAACGCGCACGCAACATCAACGCCACAAGGAGATAGGGCTGAGGTGCGGGCTATAAAGAGGGTCTTCGGTGACTACGCAAAGAGAATGCCCATTAGCTCAACGAAGTCCATGACTGGTCACTTGCTCGGCGCTGCTGGCTCAGTTGAGCTTGTCTTCACCATACTCGCAATAAGGGATCAAATAGCGCCACCAACAATAAACTACGAGTATCCAGACCCAGAGTGCGACATCGACTGTGTCCCGAATGTGGCTCGCCAGATGAGGATAGATGTAGCCATGTGCAACTCGTTTGGCTTCGGCGGTCAAAACGCAGTGATAGTTGTGAAGCGTTACGAAGGCTAAGATCGCTCCATGCCACTTTTGTTTTTTCCACCCCGTGTTGCACAGGAGATTGAGCACCTAAGATGAGCATAGCTATCTCAAAGGTCGTTGAAGCACTTGAAGGGATAGTTGGCAGAGGTTGGGTTCGCTACTTGCCAGAAGAGATGCTGGCTTATGAGAGCGATGGCTTGACATTTGAGAGGGCAATGCCAGACGCCGTCGTCTTCCCAGATGGGACTGAGCAAGTCGTTGAAGTTGTTAAGCTGTTGAACAGCTACCGCGTTCCGTTTGTCCCACGCGGCATGGGGACAGGGTTGAGCGGTGGTTGCCTGACACCGAAGGGTGGCGTCGTCATCTGCCTGAACAGGATGAACAGGATACTTGAGCTTGATGTGTTAGGCAGGAGGGCACTCGTTGAGGCAGGGGTCATAAACAAACAGCTGAGCGAGATGGCATCAAAGTATGGCTACACATTTGCACCTGACCCATCAAGTGAGAGTGTCTGCACGATAGGTGGCAATGTGGCTGAGAACGCAGCGGGTCCTCACACGCTCAAATACGGTGTCACAGCAAACCATGTTCTTGCAGCGGAAGTGGTCATGCCAAACGGTGATGTGCTTTGGCTCGGTGGCGATACAAGGGATGAACCTGGATACGACCTCATGGGGCTGTTCGTGGGTAGCGAGGGCACATTCGGCATAGCAACGAAGGTGCTCGTTAAGTTGACGAAGATGCCACAGTCAAAGAGGACACTGCTTGCGCTTTTCCGCTCGCCAAGCGATGCAGCCAAATCCGTCAGCGAGATAATAGCGAGTAGCATCTTGCCTTCCGCTCTTGAGATGATTGACCATGTCGCCCTCGAGGCAGTTAAAGTGGCTTTCAAGCTTGACCTGCCAGAAGAGGCGAAGAGCATACTTGTGATTGAGCTTGACGGCTTTGAGATAGCACTTGATAGGCAAGCTGATAAGGTTCGCTCAATCTGCTACTCAAATGGCGCATGCGAAGTTCGCTGTGCAGTAGATGAAGCTGAGAGTGAGGCGCTATGGTTCGCACGGAAGAAGGCGTTCGGTTCGCTCGGGAGATTGGCGCCAAGCTACTGCACACAGGATGTGGTCGTCCCGAGAACGAAAATACCTGAGGCGCTTGAGCGCATATACGAGATAGCTGAGAGGCACGGCATTCGCATAGCGAACATGTTCCATGCTGGCGATGGTAACCTTCACCCATGCATGCTCTTTGATGAACGAAAGCGAGAGCAGGTTGAGGCTGTTTTGAAAGCGAGCGAGGAGATAATGCGCATGTGCGTTGATATGGGTGGAAGCATAACTGGCGAACACGGCATAGGCATAGAGAAGGTCAAGTTCATGAGGCTGATGTTCAGCGATGAAGAACTCTCAATCATGCGGAGGGTGAAACGCGTCTTTGATGAGGGCGACTTATGCAACCCGTTCAAGGTGCTACCGTAGATGGCTTTCAAAAGCATCGCCATCAATCAAGCGCTAAAAGCAAAATAAAGTTTGAACCAAGTTCATCAGGGTTCACTTTGTGGTTTGCGAGGTGGTGAACATGCCTACGCCACACGATGATGCAACTGGGCGTGGATGTGAAAGGAACAACTGCATGACGAGGCGTGAGTTCGTTTTAGGTGGCACTGCTCTTTTGGCTCTCGCTACCATTGAGGAAAAGCTCGCCATCGCCTCCGAAGGTAAACAGTGGTGGTTGAATGAGCTCGCCAAGTATGAACGATTGCGTGGTGCTGTGCCGTTGAAGTTACAGCCGGTGCTTGTCTATTCGCTCTCAAGGCGTCCGCTTAGACCCCGCTCAAGCTGGCGCCCTTGGGGTGGGTTTGAGACGGAAAAGGATGTAGAAGATGAGCTGTCAAAGATCGGTGCAGAAGTATCACAACTGAAGGGCTTGTGCAAGTTCCCGATAGAAGTCCTACCGACGGAGAAAGTGAGAAACCCAAACGAGGCTCAGGCGCTGAAGGAAAGCAAAGCGGATGTATTCCTCATCTACGCAGCGGGGGCGTGGGTGGATACCTATCAAGCGTTGGTTGAACTTGGGAAATGGTCCATCATCTTCGTCAGGTTCAAGTCGGGGCGTTATTACCTTTGGCACGAGATTGTGCATCCGAGGTTCTTGCGCAAGCACACAGACCAGTTGATGCAAACTGCTGTCGGGTATGAAGATGTCGTGGTTGACGACATTAAAGAGGTGGCGTGGCGTCTTCATGCGCTTTACGGGTTGAAGAACGCCCTCAACAGGAAGATAGTTTGCATAGGTGGCGCAGGTGCATGGGCAGGTGGCGCCCCAGTTGTTGAGCGCGCAAAACAGCTTTGGAAGTTTGACATGATAGTGGTGCCAATACCCGATCTGGTGAAGCTGATTGAAGAGAAACGAAAAGATCCCGCTGTGATGGAGATGGCGAAGGAAGCTGCCGAGGAGTATTTGCGTCTCCCGAATGTCTCTTCGGCGATACCATTAAGCTCGGTGACGGAGGCTTTCCTTCTCACGCGCATCTTCCATGAGCTGATGCGCCAAAACGATGCGTATGCGATAACGGTGATGGGTTGCATGGGGAGCTACGCCGGCATAATGCCGTGCTTCACACTCAGCCTCCTTAACGATGCTGGCTACATGGCGTATTGTGAGGGCGACTTCGTGAACATACCTGCGGGCGTGCTAACGCACTTCATATCTGGCTTGCCGACTTTCTTCTGCAATACATCCTACCCATGGGCTCAAACGATGCTACTTGCACATTGCACAGCACCAACGATAATGAACGGGAAGAAGAGGGAGCGCGTGAGGCTCGTGACGCACTTTGAGTCAGACCACGGTGCTGCAACGAAAGTTGAGATGCAAGTTGGTCAGCTCGTGAGCGTCATCATACCAGATTTTGAGGGCAAGAGGTGGGTGGCATTCCATGGCAGGATAGTTGACAACCCATTCCTTCCAGTCTGCAGGGCTCAAATAGTCGTGAAGTTTGATGCCGATACAGAGGAGGTCGCAAAGCGCCTGAGAGGTTTCCATGCAACCGTCGCTTATGGTGATCACATAAAGCTCGTGGCATATGCTTTGAGGAAGCTCGGGATTGAGCTTGAACGCCTTTGCAGATGCTGAGCTTCATCAACGCTTCCAAACCAAGCCGACGAGAGGGAGCGATATTGGTCTCCGCCAACGGGCAAAGGGAACGCATGCTCGTCATAACAGGTCCCACAGCGATAGGCAAGACATCTGTTTCTCTCATCTTGGCTGAGATGTTGGACGGCGAAATCGTCTCTTGCGATTCAATGAAGGTCTACAAGTTCATGGACATAGGAACTGCCAAACCAAGCGTTGAGGCGAGGATACGCATACCGCATCACATCATCGATGTTGTCACCCCAGATGAGCACTACAATGTGGCTACATTTCTCAGGGACGCGAAAAACGCCATCTCGGATATAAGTGGCAGGGGCAAGATGCCGATAATCGTTGGCGGGACTGCACTTTACCTTTCAGCACTGCTTGAAGGATATGACTTGCCTATTGCGCCACCAGATGAAGCATTGCGTGAAAGCCTCAGGGAAGAAGCAGCTAAACTTGGTTCGAAAGCGCTTCACGAGCGCCTGCGCAAGGTTGATCCAGAGGCTGCAACGAAGATCCATCCAAACGATCTCGTGCGCATCATAAGAGCGATTGAGGTTTACGAGCTCACTGGGAAGCCGATCTCACATTACTGGCGCACATGTAAGAATTGCAGTGGGCAACCGAGGCTCGTCATGGATGCGCTTGTTATCGGCTTGATCGCTTCAAGGGAGTGGGTTAAGAGGAGGATAGACGAAAGGGCTGTCTGGATGCTCAAAGCCGGTTTGCTCGATGAGATAAAGCAGTTGCTCGACATGGGTTACTCACCTGACCTTAAGCCGATGAAAGCGCTTGGCTACCGTGAGTATACTCAGGTTGTGCTCGGAAAGAAAAAGCTTGAGGAGGCATTTGAGGAGTTCAAGAGAAACAGCTACATGTTTGAGAAGCGCCAAAGGACTTGGTTCAAGAAAAGGCAATACATTCGTTGGCTCAATGTTGAGGGTGCAAAGCCAGAGGAAGTCGCAAGGGCAATAACGAAGCTCATCCACGAGGATGAAGGCAGGGTGATCAACCATGCCAATCCACTTCCATAAGCTTCATGGCTTGGGCAACGACTACATCTTGCTTGATGCAACTAAGGCGCCTCTGCAAATTGATAGGCTTGATGAGTTCGCAAGGAAGGTGTGCAGTAGGCACTTCGGTGTGGGTGCTGATGGCGTGTTAATAGCAATGCAACCGAGCTCAAAAGAGGCGCACTTGAAGATGAGGATAATAAACCCCGACGGGAGCGAAGCGGAGATGTGTGGCAATGGCATAAGATGCGTTGCTAAATGGGCATACGAGCATGGTAAGGTGAAGAGAAGTGTCTTACACATAGAGACACTCGCGGGAATCAAGACGGTGAGGCTAAACATACAGAGGGGGCGTGTCGTGGGCGCCGAAGTGAACATGGGCACACCCTCGCTGAGGCGCTCAGATATCCCAATGAAGGGCGAGAGGGAATTCGCAATCGAGGAGGAGATAGAGGTTGACGGTGAGAAGTTGAAGGTGACTGCAGTTTCAATGGGAAACCCACACTGCGTCATTTTCGTTGACGATGTTGCGAGCATACACCTTGAAGACATCGGTCCGAAGATTGAGTTCCATCCGCTGTTTCCGAACCGCACAAATGTGGAGTTCGTTCAAGTCATATCGAGAGAGAGGCTCAAGGTGCGCGTTTGGGAGAGGGGTGCTGGTGCAACTTTGGCATGCGGGACTGGTGCATGCGCCTCCCTTGTCGCCTCAGTGGTAACTGGGAGAACAAACAGAAGCGCAACAGTTTACCTGCCAGGTGGCTCATTGCAGGTGCGCTGGAGCGAGGATGGGCAAGTGTATATGCAAGGACCGGTTGAGGAAGTCTATGAGGGAACGATAAATGAGGCATGGCTCAAAAACGCGCTCTCAAGATAAACGCTCGTGAGGAGGGGGAGAAAGATGCGCCTCTCAAAGCGCCTCGATAAAATAGGCGTATACTTGTTTTCGGCACTCGGACAGAAGATCAGGGAAGCGAGGTCTATGGGCTTAGATGTGATAAGCCTTGGCATAGGCGACCCAGACAAACCAACCCCAGACCACATCGTGCTCGAAATGATAAGGGCTCTAATTGACCCAAACGACAAAGATAGGCATCGCTACGGGAGCGACTGGCCGTCTGATGTGTTTCAAAAGGCTGTCGCACACTACTACAAGCAAAGGTTTGGCGTTGAATTAGATCCGCAAACTGAGGTTCTAACGCTCATAGGCTCAAAGGAGGGCATAGCGCATATTGCGTTTGCCTTCATTGACAGTGGCGATGTTGCGCTCGTGCCGGCGCCCGGCTACCCAGTCTACAGCATAGGGACGATAATGGCTGGTGGAGAACCGTATTTCATGCCCCTGTCAAAGGAAAACAACTGGCTACCCGACCTTGATGCCGTCCCAAAGGATGTCTTGAAGCGCTCAAAGATACTCTGGCTCAACTACCCGAACAATCCAACCGCTGCAGTCGCACCAATTGAGTTCTTTGAATACGCTGTTGAGTTTGCGAGGAGAAACGACCTCCTACTATGCCACGACGCAGCTTATGTGGATATCACATACGATGGCTATCGTGCCCCAAGCATCTTGCAAGTCAAAGGTGCTAAGGAGTGTGCAGTTGAGTTCTTCTCGCTGAGCAAGCCATACAACATGACTGGGTGGCGCATAGCAGCAGCGGTTGGCAACCCTGAGGCACTGAAGGCGCTCGGGACGATAAAAGACAACATCGACTCTGGAGTGATGCGCCCAATACAATACGCTGGTGCTAAGGCTCTCACATCCTCACAAGAATGTGTTGAGAATGTCTTGCGCATCTACAAGCGACGAAGGGATTTGGTCGTTGAAACATTCAGGCGACTTGGTTGGGATGTTGAGCCACCAAAGGGCTCGTTCTATGTTTGGCTACCGATACCGAAGGGCTACGAGAGTTCAATGGAGTTTGCAACCGAGCTCTTGTTCAAAGCGAAGGTGGCTGTAACCCCAGGAAGCGGCTACGGAAAATATGGCGAGGGCTACTTCAGAATCTCGTTGACCTACCCAGATGAATTGATCGAGGAGGCGATGAGAAGGATTGAGAACTTCTTGAAGGGCGCCAAGTGACCGTTGCAAACTGGAACGCAAACTTGGGGGTGAGAGCGAAATGAAATGGTGGGTGGCAACAGTTGCTGCTTTTGTTTTGTATTCGTTGGCGATGGCACAGCAGTTGAATTTGCTTGGCGAACCATCGCAGTGGCAAGCCAGCGTTGACAGAGGGCAAACGAAGATGAGCGTGCAAAAGGTTAATGGCAACTTAGGTGTTGAGGTTGTCGCCGATGGTGAGACCGAGGACTTCCCAAAGATAAGACGCACTTTCCCACAGCCTCAAAATTGGAATGCCTATTCGCTCATCTATGCGAAGGTCAAGGTCACCTGTGATGATCCAACGGTGCGCTACAAGACGCTTGCCTTCGTCTTCTACGACGAACAAACACGATTGCTTGACTATCCAGGGAAGCCGATGAAACAACAAGTCATCCGTCAGACTGTGCCCGTTGGGCGATGGGTGGAAATAGCGCAGTGGTTGACTCATATCCGTCGCTCCACCATACGCCAGTTCGACATATACCTCTACGAGACACCGCCTGAAAAACCACACAGGTTTTTGTGGGAGGTGGCGGAGTTGGTATTGGAAAGCGCTGGCGAGGAGACAGCAGTTTTTGATGGCTTGATCTTTGCTCGCAAGCAATTGAAGGGCGCTGTCGGTAAGGCGATTGGCAAAGTGAGCACTAACGATGGCTTGAGCTTGGTCATCGGGAGCTGTGGCGAATTGAGCCAACTCACCATCGATAGAAAAACCTTAGGGAGAGCCTCACAGGAGATGCCAACAGGGTTGCTGGTGCGTGATGCCACCAAAGTTAAAGAGCCACCTACGATGGTGAGCGGTGAAGTGAGACAGGTTGGGAAGGAGATACATCAACATGCGATCTTGAAGGCGCTCGGGCTTGAATTGACCGCCACTTACAAAGGCGTTGGTGGCTACATTGAGGTCAACGGCAAAGTAGCTGACTTGCGCAAAGAGGACAGAGCTGTAACTGTCTATTTCGCCCTGCCCGTCGTTAAAGGGAAATGGCAGTGGTGGGATAGCATAGCTGTCGCTCGCACAGCTGAAGATGAGCAAAGCGAATTGCATTACTTTGAAACGGGTGTTCAGTATGGGCTTAACGGCGCTCACTCCAAATATCCGTTGGGTGCGCTGACATTGAACGGGCAAGGCGGGTTAACGCTGGCAGTGCGCATGGATGAGCCCGTAGTTCATCGCATCGCTTACAACCCCCAACTCTCACTGTTTTACATAGCGCTCGATTTCGGCTTAGTGCCAGAGAAGCGATTTGATGGCACTCCGTTGTGGGAAGCGCCTTTCCGTATCTTGCTTTACCGCCATGACCATGAATGGGGCTTTCGGTCAGCGCTCAAACGCTATTACGATTTCTTCCCGCAGTTTTTCATCAAGCGAGTGAGAAGGGAAGGCGGTTGGTATGTTTGGGGCAACATGGCAGAAACGAAAGATGCTCTTGAAGCGGGCTTCGCATTCCATTGGGGTCCAAGAGATGCGAATGCGGTGAAGTGGGACAACGAACACGATGTGATCGCTCTCTTTTACATTGAGGCGCAGACTTACCAACAAAGCCACCAAGACTTTGAGAGAGCTCCAACTGCTGGTGAGGTCATTGAGCGCCTGAAGAAGTTAGCAACGGGAGATACGCAGGAATTATCGAAAGTGCTTGCAACAACCTACCGCGTCTATCCGTTGGCTCACATCGACGAGGACATCAAAAGTCGCATCCAAGAGACGGCGAAGGTTGTCTTGCAATCAGCCAACTATAACGCCTTCGGAGAGCCTTACTGTTCCATTGGACGATACGGCTGGATGCAAAATCGCTGGGGCGCAATCCTGTCGTGCAACCTCGTCCCTAACTTGCCGAACGGGAAAGGCTGGTTCAACACCCACAGGGTCATCCTGCCAGCACTGGAAGCGATGGAAAAGCTCGGTGCAAAGTATGACGGCATCGCTTTGGATTCGTTGGGCGGTTACGGTGAAGCAGTTCGTGTCAACTACCGTCGGGAGCATTTCCGTTACTCTCGCTTCCCACTCAGCTTCTCTTCAATTGACTATCAACCTGTTCAGGTGGCTTTCTTCACAACAGTTGAGTGGCTACATGAGCTATCGAAGCTCTTGCATCCTAAAGGTATGGTGTTCATGGCAAACTGCTCATGGGGAACGACTCCAGGTTGGCTAACGTTTGCAGCACCCTACATTGATGTCTTTGGTGCCGAACATCCGTTCTTCGTTGACCCAGATTTCATTCGTGCCATCGCTTACCGAAAACCTTGCACTGACCTACCCTACAAGCCTCGCCCAGAATGGGAGATTGCATGGCATCTGTTGCATGGCATCTTCCCAGGGCATGGCAACGACTTGCAAACCTTGCGCAACTACGCCCAGTTGCTTCAACGCTTGTCATCGGCAGGTTGGGAGCCCATCACTGGAGCAGAGGTTGATACACCAACAGTGAGGCTCGAGCGATTTGGACAAGGTAACGAAATTTACCTCGTAGCTCACAACACCGATGATAAAACAGCGAAAGCAACCATACATCTGGAGTTGGAAGCATTGGGGCTACACAAGTTTACGGTCTCTTCTTTGCTTGGGGAGCAACCAACTCAACTGGCAAAGGAAAAATTGACTATCGCTTTGCCACCAAAAGGAACTGCTGTCATACTGTTGCGTCAGACGAAGTGAACTTCTTGGCTTTCAAGGCTTCTCATCTCCTCGCTTCATGTTGGAGTGCCTCAAGGAGGTTGGCAAGCTGTTGCAAGGATTGGCTAAGCTGGGTCGCAGTCTCGGTATCCAATTCTCCAAAGCCTTTCATACGGCGTGGATGGCACTCCTCCAAACTGGTGGCGATGTGAAGAAGCGTCGCTGTCAACTGCCAGCGCAAGTCAATGACCTCTACAGGCAAACCAAAAGCATCACGCATCACTGCCAAATGCTCTTTCACAGCAGTGATGAGTTCAAGCAACCTTAAACGCTGTTCAACGGTGAAAGGGTTGGGCACCCGTTGGAAAATGGTGACAGTCTCATCTGACTGAAGCAGGCGCTCAAAATGCATCAAGTGCCCTTCGAGCTCAGCAAGTGCTGCTGAAAGAAAACGCTTCTGGTCGGTGTTCAAAGGCATCGTTGCATCACCTTCCCACAACGACATCGCTTTCAACGCTTCGCCATCGTCGCATTCAAAAGCCTCCAACACACCTACTCACATCGGTTGCCTAAGAGCGTTTGAATGTTTTGATGACCTCGCACACAGGCGACTAAGTTGCAAACGAAGTCACCAAGCTATTCACCATGAGCGTTGCCACTAACAAAAAATGGCTCCTGCCCTTCGATGCAGGAGCCATCAGCGCCGACCTTGTTTTTGGCGCGGTTTGGGGCAGTATCTTTCTCTGCCCACAGGCAGGCTCCATTGCCCCCCACCAAATTTTAGCGCATCCAAAAGTTTTGAGAGTGACTCAATCGCTACGCCATTTCCTTAGCCAACTCGTAAGGCAGGCAAATCAGCATAGTTGAGAAATGTGCTAAACTGAAGATGGCAAAGCAAATCACCCTTGACATGAAAGGCAAATGGGTAGGGAGATGGCAGGCGATGGAAAGCTTGCAGAGGCTTAAAAAGCTTAGATGGCGCTTGGGACGCATTTACAAAGTCATACCTGCAAGACAAAATTATGTCGGTCTCACTTTCGCTAAGCTACTTTTTGTAGTCGTGACGATTTCTATTTCAGCGGTAACCTTGTTTTCGTTGAAGGATGACATGATTGGTTTGTTTGCCTCTGTGGCAGTGGCTGATGAGCAGTTTGCTGATCACGGTGTTGCTGCGCCTTTTAGCACCCACAGGGGCGTTGTGGCAACAAGGGACGGAGAAGGGCGCAACATCGTCTTGGTCTGGCTCTACGACCATCGTGGTTGCTACGCTTTGTTGCTCATTGACGCCGAGACGGGCAAAAGCGAAGAATTTCCGACGCCCTTCCCTTACGGCGGCGATGCGCCTTACGCTTCCATCCTTTCCAGCGCCAATCGCCTTTACTCCCACTTCGGTAGCCACTTCGTTGAGTTTGACCCGACTAAGCGAGCGTTCACCTTCATCCGCAAGACCGTCCCGCAGATGGCGATGAGCATGACGGAGGACGACAACGGCGTCATCTGGTCGGCGACTTACCCACAATGTGGTATCGCCGCTTACAATCCCAAGACGGGCGAGTTTCTGGATTTCGGGCATGTCCACAAGGAAAACTGGGCGCAATATCCCCGCTCCATCGCCACTGACGATGCAGGTTGGGTTTACTTCGCCATCGGCTACACCCGCAGTCATATCCTTGCCCTTAACCCGAAGACAGGCGAAGTCAAGCCGATGATTGAGGAAAGTGAGCGAAGGCAAGGGATGGCTTATGTCTTTCGGGCGACCAACGGCAAAGTTTACGGTCAGCCTGTTACGGGCGAGAAGGGCAATTGGCTTGAACTTTACAACGGCACAGCACGGAAAGTTGGCGAATTGCCACCCGATGCCAAACCAAAGACCTTCGTCGCTGGCTCGCAAGGGCTTTTTCACAGCACCTTTCCTGACGGCAAACGCATCCGCACGCTGGATTTATCGGAGCGGATTTTGGTCATTGAAGACCCGAAGACGGGCGAAAGCAAAACGGTTCGGTTTGACTACAAGAGCGAGGGTGGGCACATCATGAGCGTCGCCGTCGCTCCCGACGGCAGCGTTTGTGGCGGGACGGCTTTCCCGTTTTACGCTTTTCGCTATGACCCGAAAGCGGACAAATGGGAACGCCATCCCTGCTATGGGCAGTGGAACACGGTCGCAAAGCAAGGTGACCGATTTTTCGTCGGCGGTTACGGGCAAGGCTTTCTGCTGGAGTGGAACCCTTTCGCAAAGTGGACAGGCACGACGAAAGACAACCCGAAATCCAACCCACGCTACTTGACAGAAAGCGAACCTGACATCAACCGACCCCACGAATTGTTGGCGCATCCCGACGGCAAGACACTCATTTTGGCGGGCACTCCCGCCTATGGCTTCACGGGAGGCGGGTTACTTTTCTGGAATCGGCAAACGCAAACAAAAACGCTACTGCGCCACACCGACATCCTTGAGTGGCATTCCACGATGAATTTGGTGGCGCTGTCCGATGGCAAATTGCTGGGCGGGACGACGACGGCAGCGGGAACGGGTGGCGAACGGAAGGCGAAGCAGGCGGAACTTTACTTGCTGGACATGGCGAGCAAAAAAGTGGTTTGGCACGAACCCGTTTTGGCGGGCGTTCAGGAATACACCGACCTTTGCTACGACGAGCGCAACGGTTTGGTCTATGGCTTTGCCGACCGACGCAGGTTTTTCGTTTTTGACCCGAAAACGAAACGCATCGTGCACGAACAGGAAACCGAACCATGCGCTTACCAGCAAGGACCAAGAGTTTTCATCGTCGCCCCTGACAGGCGGGTGTTTGTGCTTTTTGTCCGTTCCATCGCAGAAGTTGACCCGAAAACATTTGCCCTGCGCCTATTGGCGCAAACGCCCGTTCCCATCACCGCTGGCGGCGATTACTTTGACGGTCGCCTTTACTTCGCCAGCGGTTCACACCTTTGGAGTTTCCGCCTCCCTGTCCCTTGAGTCATGCTTAAAAGCGAATGGCGCAAAATTGTGGCGACTTTTGCGGAGGGATGGCTTTGAACCAATCGGAAGTGATGCCCTTAGAACCTGACCGATTCAACTTGCTTGTCTATGCCGACGAGCGAGGCAACTTGCATCCCGTTCGGACGCCAGCGGATTGGAAGAAGCGTCGCCAGCACATCCTTACTGCCATGCAACAGGTCATGGGCAATTTGCCAAGCGAAGAGAAGCGAGTGCCACTCAACCCGCAGGTGGTGGACGAGCAGGATTGCGGGAGTTTCCTTCGCCGCAAAATCGCCTTCACGCCCGAACCAAATGACCGCTTGATGGCATGGCTTCTCGTTCCCAAGTCGGTTCTCAACAACCGCAACAGCAAAGCGCCTGCCATGCTTTGCCTGCACCAAACGACGCAAATCGGCAAGGACGAACCCGTCGGCTTGGGCGGTAACCCGAATTTGCATTACGCCAAAGAGTTAGCGGAACGAGGCTATGTGACCTTTGCGCCCGATTACATCGGCGGTGATTTGCCTGAAGTCGGCATCAAAGAAGGCTTCGGCGAATCACGCACCGACCCTTATGCGCTGGGCTATGTCAGCGGGACGATGAAAGGCATCTGGAATCACATTCGTTCCCTTGACTTTTTGCAATCGCTGCCTTTCGTGGACGGTAAGCGCATCGGCGTCATCGGTCACTCGTTGGGTGGCTACAACGCCCTTTTTCTCGCCGCTTTTGATGGGCGGGTGAAGGCGGTCGTGACGAGTTGTGGTTTCACTTCGTTTGTGCGCTATCGTGGTGGCGACTTGACAGGTTGGTCGCATCGTGGGCACATGCCACGCATCGCAACGGTGTATGGCAAAGACCCAAAGCGGATGCCGTTTGAGTTTTCGGAAGTTCTGGCGGCGATAGCGCCGAGAGCCTTGTTCATCAACGCTCCCCTGCACGATGACATTTTTGATGTCTCAGGTGTCGGCGATTGCATTGCGGCGGCGTTGGCTGTCTATGCCCTTTTCGGTGAAGGTCAGGGCATCGCCGTTTACCACCCGCAAAGCAAGCACGACTTCCCACCTGAAGTTCGCAAGGCGGCTTATGAGTTCGTAGACATGGTGCTGAAGTAAGTTGCCGCATCACAATTTGGTTTGGGAGGTGAAACTGATGGCGACATTTCGTGTTTCCATTGAAATTGGACCGATGGACCAAAGTCGGTTTGAGCGGATTGAGGCTCTCGTTGACACGGGCGCAACCTACACCGTCGTGCCGAGGGATGTTCTGGAAAGGCTTGGCATTGCGCCTCAATTTCGCCGTCGCTTCCGCATCTCTGACGGGCGCGTCGTTGAACTGGACATGGCGTGGGCAGTTGTAAAGGTTGAGGGCGAAATGACCTACACCATCTGCGTCTTTGGTGAACCGGGAATGGATGCCTTGCTCGGCGCTGTCACCTTAGAGGAGTTAGGCTTAGGAGTTGACCCGATCAACCAACGCCTCGTCCCGATTGAATTGCTGCTCATCGGGTTCGGGTTGGCGTGAGCACCATCCAAATTGTCTGGGAAGGCGAACCTCCCGGTGAGCCTAATTTTAGAACGGCAAAGCGAGGCAAAGCGCGATGGCGGAAAGGTTGGCAATTCACGGCGGTGAGCCTGATTGAGCAATGCAGAGCAGTTCATTCGTTCCGCTCAATTGCTTCGTCAGCATGGCGACTTTGCCTCCACTGCCTCACGCTTATACTACGCCATGTTTTACTGTGCCGAAGCATTCTTGCTCAGCAAAGGTTTGAGTTACTCAAGGCATGGGAGTTTCCGCCCCACAAATATAGGTAGATTTAGGCACTCTTGTAGCTTTGGCAGGCTAACTTTCCTAAACCAACTCCCATGCTTTCAAGATGCTCATCAAGGGAGGCAATGGCTCTCCCCATAACCACTCAACCCTCAACCAAAAACCACTCAATACCTCACTCCGAAAAATCCCCTCACCACCAGCATGCACAAGACAAAATACCTTGCCACCACCTCCTCGGTAAAACTCACATTGCCTCCTGTCAGGATCTATCAGCCAATACTCCCTCACACCCGCTTGCTCATACTCGTAAAACTTCTCACCCCTGTCCCTTATCCTGCTCTCTTGACTTATAACCTCAACCACAATGTCAGGTGCCCCGTCAAAATAGTTCGCCATAAGCTTGTGAATGTTCTCCTTCGAAACGAAAATGATGTCTGGCGACCTCGCAGGAAGTGGCTCTGGCAACTTAACCAAAAATGGCTCAGTGCGAACAACACCTAAATCAAATGCCTCAGCCCAGTGCTGCATCAAGGCAGCTAAGAAAAGCACTATCGCTTGATGCAAGCTTGAAGCGGGCGACATCAACAGCACCTCCCCATTAACCCACTCAGCCCATGTGTCCTCGTCCATCCACGCCAAAAACTCCTCCCAACTCATCTTCTGCTTTGGCGCAACCGCTTTTGGCTCAGGATCATGCACTGACATTGAACATCACCTGCCCACATAAGCATCTTCGCCACATTCAAAAGTTTGATACACCAAACCAAACAGCGCTATACTTACTCTCGTCGGCGAGCTACGAACTTCCCAACCCAAATTGCGAGGGGGTGCAAAGTGCGATGGCTTTCAAAATCGGTTTCTCTACGCTTGGTTGTCCTGATTGGTCTTTAGAGCAAATCATACGCATAGGCAAAGAGAACGGTGTTGATGGCATTGAGCTGAGGACCGTGCGGGGTGAACTGGATTTGCCAAAGCTACCAGAGTTTTCCGAGCGCAACATAGAGCACACGAAAAAACTCATTGAGGACGCAGGTTTGTGCATCAGTTGCGTTTCATCATCCGCGCGAATGGGCGTCGTTGAAGACATGGAAGCCAAAAAGCAAATGTATGATGCACAAGAGTTTATCAAGCTTGCGTATGCGCTTGGCGCAAAAGTTGTTAGAGTCTTCGGGGGTAATCCACCAAAGGGCGTCTCGATGGAAGATCACATAGCAAGGGTTGCCGACAGATTGACCCAGCTTGGCGAGTTCGCATCAAGCTATGGTGTCGTTGTCGCCATCGAGACACATGACGCTTTCACAAGGTGTGCCGATGTCGCAAAAGTGCTTTCAAGGGTTAGCTCAGAGCATGTTGGCGTGCTGTGGGATTTCCATCACTCGTATCGCAGTGGTGAGACGATGCAACAGTCTGTTGAGTATGTCGGCAAGCGCATTGTCGCAACGCATGTCAAAGATTCACGCATCTTGGATGGCAAGGTGCGGTATGTGAGAGTTGGTGAAGGCGATGTGCCGATAATGGAGGCTATAAAAGCGCTCTCATCAATAGGTTACGATGGTTTCCTGACGCTTGAGTGGGAGAAAGCATGGCACAAGGAGCTTGAGCCATTGAGCGAAGTTTTGCCTCACTATGTTGAGACGATCCGCCATATGATTAAGGCGCTGTGATGCGCTAAACAGAGCCCTTCTTGATTGTGATTTTGAAGCCGTCTCGTATTTGTTCAATTTCAACATGACAGCCCATGCGCTCCGCCATGCGAGAAACATTTTCCTTCGGTGCCCCTGCATCAACAAAGGCAATGACCGTCCCTCTCTCAATCTGCTCCAACACCTTGCGCACGCGTATGACTGGCTCAGGACAAAGCAAACCACGACAGTCAACTTCGATAACTTGGGACGACATCGTAAGCCACCTCACCACTTCGCATCCTTTAGCTCAGATCCTCTCCCTGCATGAGTTAGCCAAAGCCACAACGACGCAGATTGCGATGAGGATGCAAACCTTGCCATAGATTGACGGACCACCGATTGAGCCCGGTGCATCTGGCATCGCAGCGATGTTTAGGTTGTGCGCCAAAGCAGCACCAAAGAGCATGCCAAAGACTGTGAGCGCAGAATCGGCATTCCCTTCGCCAGCGAGCACAAGCTGTCTAAGCGGGCAACCACCGATCAGCACGGCACACATGCCAGCTAACAGCATCCCAGCAAAGTTCCACAGGTGAGAAGAATGCGCAATCGGCTGGTTTGAAAAACCGAGGTGGAATTGACCGAGCGCTATGTTCGCTACAAATGCTGCGACGAAGAAAGAGCATGCGCCCCAAAACAAATGTGCGTCACCAATGATGAAGATGTCACGGAAAGCGCCCGCAAAGCAAATGCGTCCACGCTGTGCGAGCGCCCCAACTACGAAACCAAAGAGAAGCGATACGAGCCAATAGGCATGCATTGAACCCGGACCTTCAACGCTCCTGTGCATCAGCGTTGGCACAAGGAGATTGACGATGAGCGCCACAACCAAAAACGCATGAAGCACATAGCCATTTATCGGACGAAGGCTTGAAGAGGCACCGAGCGTAAAGCCACCTTTGAAGAATTGAACGCCGATGTAAACACCAGCAACCCACCCAAGAAGCCCGCCAAGCGCTGTCATGTCGCCAGCCGAGAGCCTCAAGAGCATCCTCAGTGGGCATCCGAGGAAGACGAGCGAACCAAGCATGAAGATGATGCCAAGCAAAAAACGGATGAGCGGTGATGAGCCACCCCTCGGCTTGAACTCACCTGATGCGAGCGCCACAGCGTATGCACCAAGGACGAACCCGACGATCTCGGGGCGCATGTATTGGACTTTCACTGCACTGTGAAGCCCAAGCGCACCCGAGATGTCTCGCAAGAAGCACGCAACACATATGCCCATGTTCGGTGGGTTGCCGAGCTTGCTCAGCAATGCTGCAAGGATGCCAATGATTGAACCAGCAAAAACAACGATAGGTGAAGTGCCCCACCTCATAGCTATCCCCCTCAAACGGAGTGTGTAACAAACTTGCTCACCCGCTTACTCCTTCTTCGCCTCCATCCGCTTTTGTGCATCCATCAGCATCTCACGAATTGAAAAGCCAAGAGGTTTCCCTTGCTCAACTTTCGCCCTCGCCGATTGAAGTGCCTCAACAGCGCCTTCGGGAACAAAACGAAACCACTTCGCCTTCTCCTGTGTTCCCCACCAATCCAACCTCTCACTGTAGCACCAAACATATTCGTCAGTGGCAAGCAACGCATGGTAAGCATTATGCTCAAACCAACGAGCCCTTTCCTCTGGCTTCAAGAAGTGCCCGATGCGTCCCCAAGCGTGCTCGAATGGCACCAAGCCAAAGTAAAGGTCCATGTAGAGTGCGAAGCCAGCTTGAACATGCAAAGCATACTTGCGTCGGTTTTCAGGGGCAATCAGTGAAAGGGCGCGATGTTTCATCAGGTGGTAGGCACGAAAATACTGCTCAGGCTCTCGGTAGTAGTAGGCTGGTTCGTTGCCATCGATGATGGAAGCCTGCCCGCTAACAGCGTCGAGCAGTCCATTCAGAAATGCGGGGAGCAACCCATAGCCGTGCTTGGAGAGTCGTCCCATGCGCTCGTTTGTGTCGGCGATGTCAACGATCTCCCCAAATAAACTGCACCAGAAGAATGTCAGTAGCTTGATGTTTGGAAACTCATCTTGCATAGCCTTCATGAACCTTGCACCGCATTCCCTAACTCGCCCCCAGTAAGCTTCAAAAGGTTTAGCTGGTGCATTTGGTAGGCTTGGGTAATGCCAAGGGTTCTCGCCGTAAGGTTCAGGGTCAAAGCAAATGCCGACGCAACCGCTCTCCCTCGCCACACGAGCCAACAGCCGAGCATTGTGCTCCGCTGAACGCCAGTCATCATCGTTGAACCAGTCCCAACCTTTCTCACGAGTGCCCCACATCAAGATGAAGTTCTCGGTGAAGCGATGAAACTCCGTCGCCTTCAAATTCGCTATGTCCTCAGCAAACTCATCAGCGTCAAAAGGCGCTTTGCGAAAGACATTAGCTGGGTAGGATTTCCAGCCACCTTGAGTTCGTATGACTAAGCCATCAAAGAAAGGGCACTTCTTCTCCATCTCAGCTATGTTGGCACGGACGAAACTCGGCGAAGGGACACCCCATCCATACTGTATGAGCTTCTTTCGCGGACGCTCAAATTGAGCAAATGCCACAAAAGCTGTCACCAACACCACCCACAAAACCAGCACCCAAAACATCATCCCACTCACCTCTATGCACCATAGCCTCTTCATCGCTTCTCACCTCCAAAATTGCTCCCCTGCAATTGCGCTTGTGCAAACACCATCACCATTACCCCATTCCAAAGCGATGAAGCGATAAAGGTGCTGTGCATAATAGCCCAAGGTAGCGCATTAGGTAGGTTGCCGTTTATTGGTAGCTCCAGAAGCTTTTTGTCACACATTAAAGCCGAGTTTTCGCAGATATTCACGCTCCTCTTCCTCTACCTTTTCGTCTCTGAGCCACCAAGGGATTTCGCGCTTGTAGACTAACAAGCTTCTGATCAGCTTCCTTTTTATTCGCTCCCAAAATTTTCCCCTAATAACCTCATTCGACTTAATAACCTCGTCCATCCTTAAACCCCAGTTGTAGTAATAATAGCCCAGTAACTCAACCAACTCCTCTGGAAGGTATATCTCCGAGAGGCTTATCATGCCACCTTGTGCTTTGCCCATCTCGAAGATTTCTCCCCAGCTAAGCTCGTAAGGCTCTACCACATCTTCGTCAAGCTCACCCTCCTCAACGAGTTCCTCCCAATCAATATCATAAGACTCAATTTCACCCTCTTCTTGCCCACTTTCTCCCAGCTCACCCAAATCGAACCAAAAACTAAACCAAGAGGGTTCACCCACATTTTCTCGCCTGCTCTCCCTTAGCTTACCTTCTTCGGAAATATCTCCCCCATCAAATTCGTAAGGTCTTGCGATATCTTCTTTAGGCGTGCTCTTCTTCTCTCTCTTCCTTGCCATCTGCACTTCACCTCTCTTCATGAGTATTAATTTGAATTTCAATGGGTTTTAAACCACGCTGTGTGCGTTTCTCGTTTATCTCGTCCAATTCCTCTTGCGACACTCCAAGCATTTTCAAGATGTCAGCGAGCGTGTAAATCTTCTCAAGTGGGGTTTCCCCACTGGCAGTTGCCTCAGTTTGCTCTCTTTCTTCCCGTTTATGCAACCTTCTCCCATAGCGGAGCGCTCTAAAGGTTTCTGCAAGTTCTATTGCTTCAATGCCCCTTTTCATCTCCCTGATGACTTCCCCGAGAGGATTTCGAGTAACAAATACTAATCCTATAGGTAACATTCGTGCTGCTATCTTGTGTGCTAATTCTCTCGGTTCGGATAACAAACGAGCACAAAGTTGCTTTATTCGCTCAATGGTCGCCTTTAACACACTCCTCCTCTCCTCTGGGTTTCCCTCCAAGAATTCCTCAAATTTTTGCTGTATTTTGTGAATGGTTTCCCACATACTCTCGCTCAGAAGCGAACGAGGCATCGCTTTTGCCAACAGTATTTCCTCACGGGGACGATTCAAAAAATTGTTTTCCCATGCAGAGAGACGAAGCAAAAAGGTCTTTTCTTGGTCAGTGAAAACGCCCATTGTTGTAAAGCGTTCTATTTCTTCCTTACTCAGCAAGAAAACATTAGGCACCCATCCACGGGAAATGTCGCCAAAAATGTCCGTAAGGAGTTGTAACTGCCTTTTCTCTTCTTCTTTTTTCGCCCTTGCCCTCTCAAGCTTCTTAACAACCCTCCCAGAGACATACACGGTGCATGTGCTATGCTCCATCAACTTCTTGAGAAACTCCACAAACGAGTTTAAGTTTTCTCCTTTAAAGCTAAGTGGAACAAGCCACCTCTTGTTTTTACCGTCCCACCTGACCCGCTCGATCATCACCTTGACTCGGTGCATTATATTAGCCAATTCCTCGTCGTAGCTGAACCTCACTTCCAATGCATATTCATCTTCGGCAAGCAAAACACCCATATCTACCAACCTACGCACAGACTGCCTATACTTATCCCATGACTTTCGTGAACTTTTTCGCTTTCTTTGCATATTTACTCACCCCCGACAAAATGTTGTTTTGGAATACCAATCACTGAACTTTAACCTTTCCTCTATCATTTCCCACTTAGCTGCCTCAACACTTTGGATAACTTCCTTACCATAACAGCTGATAATCAGCAATATTAATTCCATAATCTTGCTTGTTTGTGTAGGGTGGCAAACGCATCGCAACCGTTCTTCCATCAACTCCACCTGCCAAGGAAGGTTGTAGTGGACTAATACAAACACCTCACCAGGTCTTATCCGCAAACTGAGATTTTTAATCGCATCATCGCTGACGAACATCACCTTGACCTTCCCACTGTTGACATCCTCGATAATCCTCTGTATCTCCTCTGGGGATGTTTCGCCCGTAATCATCGCAATTCTGTTTCTCCTTTCGTCCCTTTTCCTTTCCTCTTCGTCTTCATCTTTGCCCCATTTTCCTCTTAGGTATTTCCCTATTGCCATAAGGACTTCAGGATAGGTGCAAAAGATAATAGAAAACACGTCAGATTGCCCATTAGAAGCCAAACTACTCACCACCAATGTTTCAAATTTCCAACCAACTGGCTTTTTGTAGGACTTATCAATCAACGCTGGAAGAAGGCAAACCTTCTCCAACTCCATTAGTATTTTAATGAGGTGCGCTCTCGCCTCCTCACTATCGGGGTCTTCAACTGTAGCAAGGTAATCAAGGGCTTGATCACGGATTCCTTTGTAGAGTTTCAAATGCCTGCCTATGAGACTGGCTCTTTCGAACCCAGTGAATCTCGGTGGCAAAGTGATATCTTTCTTGATATGATATTCATTGTGTTCAAATATTTCGCTCAACCTGACATAATACACAAATCCGCTCATCATTTTGCTTTTCACCTCACTTTATTCGGGTTTCGATGATCGCTGTAGCTATTTTAGCACATGAAGAGCCATTTGTCAAGAGCAGGGGTTGGTCACACTTTTGGGGTGAAAAATGGTTTTTATAGGGTGTGGGTGAGTTTGTGTTGTCATTTTGGGGTTACATCAGTTGTCGTCTTGTTGCGACGAGTATTCTTACGGGACCGAGTAAGCCAGATGGGATGAGAGGTGAATCTTTCGTGTGGTGGCGCCATGTCGTCCATGTGAACCTTCCCGTCTTGGGCATCGGTTTACCTTCGAGCATCCAACTCGGCCACGCCTTTAGGCTTCCATCTGGATTCCATTCCCTGTCATCTGGTAGGAACTCATCTCCGATAAGCCTGTTAACCCACAGGTTTGCGACGCTCACTTCAAGAATGTTCCTGCCAGGCTTAGCGACACCTGTAATTTCAACTTGGAACGGTTTCTTCCAGAGCACACCCAGATCTTGCCCGTTAAGCTTTACCCTCGCAATGACCATCACATCGCCCAAGTCAAGGTAGAGCGCTTTATCTTTCGTCAGCAACTCCTTCGGCAGGTTGAACTCCTTCACATATGTGGCAGTGCCAGAGAAGTATTTGATGCCACTATCGCTGTGCTCCGTCCATGAGATGAGTTTATCAAAGGTTACGCTTTCTGGCGCGCCCCAGCCAGGTGTGAAGTTCACACGCCAAGGACCAGCAACCTCAATCGGCTTTGGAACTCCCTTGATGTTGAGTTTGAACACCTTCCCAGTGCTAAGGTGCACCGAATACAAACCATCCTCAAACGCACGAAGCTCATACGCTCCCTGTGGCAAGCTGTGCAAAATGACGGGTGGCGCACCGCCGATTGCCCTCGGTGGCAATTCAACAACCTCGTTCTCGTTCACTACGATGGTTTCAGGCTTGCCATTGATCGTGTAATCGACGCGCATCTTCTTCACGATGCCGTATGCTGGATCGCCAGCTATCTCGTTCGACGCAACGACAAACAGCGTATTGTTTTTGACCATCTTCCTCAGGTGCTCCGTGACATCTATGCACTTTGACGGGTCTTCAAGGACACCGTAGACAGCTTTAACAATCTCGAGCTTCCCGACGGCAATTGGCATCGGTGAAAGGGCATCTTGCCCGTCGCGTGTCACCTTCGTGACCGATATCGGTTGCGCAATCGGTCTCCTGAAGACGACGAACGCAGAGCCATATGGTTCAAGTGTGAGCGTGACTACAGTTCGCCCACCACGAGTCGAGAAAACTGGCGCACGCTCAACTTTACCGCTGTCTGGATGCCATATCTCGGGAACTTTACCGCTTACCCTAAATGTGCAATCGACCGTTTCAAACTTCTCCCTCATGTTGGCGACGAAGTAAATGTCAGCATCACCGACCCTGCGGTGGATGTAGTTGACCGCTGTCGCTGGTGTTCTACCTTCAAACTCAAAATCTGGTAGCACGCCCTTCTCCTTGAGCACCTCCAAAACGCTCTTACCCCAGAAGACCTTTCCAGCGCCATAAGTGTTTTCAAGCACTGTCTTACCATCGCACTTACCCCACACCTTCTCGGCGAGCTCGTTCACCTCTTCATCAGCCTTCGGATAGCCCACGAGGCTTGGGGAACGAGTTGGCTTAGGTCCGATGACATAAGCACCAGCTTTGACCAGCTCAGCGATTTTCCTCAGCAGTGTCGGTGTCATCGTCTGCTCGTTCGGCAGGACGAGCACCTCATATGTTTTCCCATTTGGCAAAACGATCTTGTTGCCCTTAACGGACATGCGCTTCAGTATCGTTTCTGAATCACACACATCAAAGTCATAGCCTTGTGGCATTGGCATGCTGAGCCTGATTGAATTTGGAGAGCCTTCACCAACGAAGTAGCAAACATCGGTGACTTGAATTCCCTGCTGGAGCATGAACTGGCATCTTGCGATGTATTGCAACCAAGCTGGTGCGTAATCCCACCAAGTGTTTGTCCACTCAAAGTGGAAGCCCCAAGGTCCCATTGTCATCCCTGGTTTCCTGTCAAGCCAAGGCTGGTGAGCATACCTGTGGAAAACAAACCTGTTGACACCGCTACAGAACATGAAATCGCCCAACGGTTTCAATGAGTATGGGTAGTTGCGCCACCCTGCCCTCTCAGGTGAGGCAGTGAAAGATTCTGCTGCCACTATTTGTTTGCCGTATGTGTTTGCGATTGATGATGCAAGCTTCGCATTGAAGTGTTTGCCGACACCGATGCCAGTTCCGACCCAGAACTCACACATCGGCACATCGGCTTTACCACCGCATGTGATATCGTCAAACGGTCCATTCCCATACGGCTCAACCCACAGGAGAAGTCCATGCCTGTGACAAAGCTCAGCAAAGTAGCCGTAATAGTTCTCCGCGAACAACTCAGCTATTGTCTTCCTGAAGTCCCAGAGGAAGCGCTCCGAGACATCGAGGCTCTCAACGACCCTGCCAGTCAGCGTCGGCAAGAATGGGAGGATGTCGTAGCCTCTCCTGCGCTTAAACTCGTCCATGAAGTTGTGCGTCCAGTTTTGTGAGCCAACTTCGTAGCTGTCAATCAGGATGTGCTTGAATGTTTTTCCAGCGAGCTGACCGACATCGCTTAACAGCGGTGCAATAGCGTTCTTCCAGTGAACATCCAATGCTTCCCTGCTCAACTTATCACACTCAAGCCCGAGCCCAGACGACGGTGCTGGATGATTCGTCTTACCCGTGGGAGTGTAGCCGATACGCAGTATCGTCCAATTGCCCTCGGGGACATCCCAAACGAGGTGTCCGTCATTTGAAAGCCTCTGTGTAAGGTCAATGATCTGCTCCCTCTGTATGATGCACTCCTTCGGAACACTCCTCGTGTCAGGTTGTGGGTTGTCCATGCGTGTGAATGCAGCTTTGCCTTGCCAGTTGTCTATTCGGAAGGCGAGTTCAAATGACACCTCAGCTATCGTGATCTGATTCGCTCGTGGATCTGCCCTCGTGAAAGAAATCCTGTAGATGTGGTCTTTAGGTGCATCTATGCCGACGGTTATCGTTCGCTGGTTTCTTGGGATGGTGAAGCTCTTGATGCGCTTGAACGATTTTCCATCTTCGGAGATGAGTATCTCACCTGAATGGCTTTGTGGTCCACCGCCCATGGTCAGCGTTATAGCGAAAACATCGATGGGCTTCGGGAACTCAAACTGCACAAACTGAGGTTGGGAAGCTTGAGGCAACGGAAGAGACGAAGCTGTGTTGATGCGCCCATCAATTATGCGTTGGGGGTTGAACTGTGGTGCACTCGCTGTGATTTTCGGTTGCAGTTCCCTAATCGTAACATCCTCACCACGAGGTGTTGGGAAAGCCAAGACAGCGATGTCTCGGTAAAAGCCAGCTGTGACGGGAGGCTGTGGTAGCTTCTCATCAAACCTCCTTGGACCTTTGACTTTGACCTCACTCCAGACAACCCTTTGCATTGCATGTTCTGGCTTTATCCAAGGACCACCACTGCTTGACCAACCAGCACAGTTATGAATGCATATTTCCAAGCCGAGCTTTGAAGCAGTCTCAACTGCGTGCCTGAACAGCTCACGCCACTCCTTGCTCATGAACTGTATGGGACCTTCGGGAATCCTTTCACCGACATTGAAGATTTGCGCACCGCCAACGCCGACACGCTTCATTTCACTGAGGTCTTTAGTTATCCCTTCACGAGTTATGTTGCCGTTCATCCAGTGCCACCATGTGTGAGGTTTGGCGCTGTCTGGGGGATTGAGAAAACCATTCAGCAATTCATCAGCGCTGAAGACAGGTGCAAACAGCATCACGAGCACCACGAAAGACAAGGAGAGGGATTGAAACCTCGCTTCCCAACCACACGCTTGTTTCATCGTTCCCACCTCCACCTGCGTGATGAGCAATTTCAGCATCCCATTCTTTGGGTTCAAAGCACGGCGCTCCAAAAATAGTATGCCTCCAAACAGCTTGCATTCGCTACAGGCTGATGAGGCATCACTCACATGTGGCAAACTTATGTTGATGATTTTCCGACCTCAGCATTGGTGATGAGGATGAGCAAACCGTTAAGCGAGTCTGAATGCAAATCAGCCGTTGAGCGCATCCAGCGCTTCATCAACGAAGTTGAGAAAGTGATTGTTGGGAAGCGCCGAACGATAAAACTTATCACCGCAACGCTGTTGAGTGGTGGGCATACGCTCATTGAGGACATACCCGGCGTCGGCAAGACAACGCTCGCTAAGGCTATGGCGAAAGCTTCGGGGTGTGAGTTCAAGCGCATACAGTGCACTCCAGACTTGCTCCCATCGGACATAACTGGAACATCGGTTTACAACCAAAAGACTGGCGACTTCTCTTTCCGTCCCGGACCGATCTTTGCTAACTTCGTCTTGGTTGACGAGATAAACAGAGCAACACCACGAACTCAGGCGAGCTTGCTTGAATGCATGGAGGAGTTCCAAGTGACAGTTGACGGCGTAACATACAACCTGCCACGCCCGTTCTTCCTCATAGCCACTGAGAACCCGATTGAGCAAAGAGGAACATACCCACTCCCCGAATCGCAGAAGGACAGGTTCTTAACGAGGGTGCACATGGGTTATCCTGAGCACGATGAAGAGGTTGATGTTCTTAAAAGGCAAGAGCACGGTCATCCGATTGAGAATGTCGAAGCGGTCTTATCGCCCGAGGAGATAGTTGAGCTTCAGAAGCTAACGCTGAGGGTGCATGTCGCGGATGCATTGCGAGAATACATCGTCACGATTGTTGAGATGACGAGGAGACATCAAGAGGCGCTCTTAGGTGCGAGCCCGAGAGGCTCAATAGGCTTAATGAGGATGAGTCAGGCTTGGGCTTTGATGCATGGACGAAACTATGTCCTTCCAGACGACATAAAAGAGCTTGCAGTGCCTGTCTTGAGCCACCGCTTGATACTTCACCACAGCGCCACCTTGAAGGGGACAACGCAAGCTCAAATCGTTGAAAGCGTCATACGCTCAGTTCCTGTCCCAATAGTTCGCTGAAGCCCTTCGGCTCGTATGCGCAGAGCGGTTCTTGAGCCATCATGTTGCCTGTGGCAAAGTAAGCCCTTGCCCTACAACCGTAGCATATGTCCTTGAACTCACAAGCGCCACACTTGCCCCCAAGGAGTGTGATGTCACGCAACTCTTCAAAGAGCTTTGAGCGATGCCATATCTCAACGAATGATTGAGTGCGTATGTTGCCAGCAGATACAGGCAAGTAACCGCATGGCATGACATCGCCACTTTGCGATATGAAGCAAACACCAGTGCCAGCCAAACATCCCCTCGTGAAACTGCTAAGGCTACTTCGTTGCCCAGCCAAGAGGTTCACCACCCCCTTCTGTGAGGCGATTCTGTAGAAGTGCGGTGCACAAGTCGCCCTAACTTGAAGTCCTCCAAGAAGCATGAGCTCGCAAAGTTCTTCAAGCGCCTCCTCACACTCATGCGGTGTCATCATCTCAGCATCAGCCAACTGCGCACCGCAACCAACTGGCACGAGGAGGAAGACATGTAGGGCAACCGCCCCCAAAGCTCTGGCGAGCTGATGCATAGGCTTCAGATAAGGTTTTGTGGTTCGTGTAAGTGTCATGTTTATCTGGACTTCAACGCCACATGAGAGCAAGTTCTCAATCCCAGCGACAGCCCTTTCAAACGCCCCCTTAACGCCCCTGATGGAATCGTGCACATCAGGTGATGGAGCATCCAAGCTGACGGCGCACCTCTTTATCCCAGATGCCTTCACTTCGTTAGCCATCTCTTTGGTCATGAGAGTTGCGTTTGTAGCCATGCATGTGGTCAAACCAAGAGAGTTGGCATACCTGGCAAGCTCAAAAATGTCGTCCCTGAGCAACGGTTCACCGCCAGAGAAAACCAAAACTGGCTTGCCCACTTCACCAAGTTCCCTTATGAGGCGCATCAGTTCCTCAGTGTGCAATTGCTCCCTCGGTGATGTCGTAGTGCGACGGCAATGAAGGCAACTCAAGTTGCAAGCTACGGTGGTTTCAATGAAGACGAGCCTCGGCAGGTAGCTTCTTTTTTCGACCGTGGAGCGATGAGAGCCGACTCGCCCTGACATAAGCCTTCACCCCTTTCACCTTTGCATTGCATAATAATTGTGAGACGACCACTGAACAGATGAAACACAACCAAAGTGCCGATGGTAGGAGGGCTGTAGCGATAAAGCAACGGCGTAGCAAAATTTTGAGATGGTGAGGTTGCATGAGGCGTTTATTTTTGGTGGTGACCTTTGTCTTGCTGTTTCAAATGCTAAATGGCTCTGAGGCTGTTTTGAGGCAGTCGCATGGCGATAAGATAAGACAGCTGAGGGCGAAGAAGATAGAGCTCGAGCAGAAGAAGAGGATGGCAAAGAAGAAGCTGAGGGAGATACGAAGGAAAGAGCGCTCAATATCCGAGGAGTTGCAACAGATACAGCTTAAACTGCTCTCAGCGATGGAGCGCCATAAGCGGTTGAGCGCTGAGCTTTCTTTCACGAGAGCGAAAGTGGAAAAGCTGAGGCGGGAAGTGACATGCCTCTCAAACAAGCTATCAAGCGACAGGGAAAAGTTTAGGAGGAAGCTCGTCAGCATCTACAAGCAAGAGCCAGTCGTGTATGTCTCGCTCCTTCTATCCTCAAAAAACCTGATGGACGCAATGAGCAGGTTCTATGTTGTGCGCAAGGTGATAGCGAGTGATTCGAGGTTGCTCAACAGCTTGGAGCAGAACTTGAAATTGCTACGGGAGAGACAGCGTCAGCTTGAGGAACAAGAGAGCAGGCTAAGGGCACTACATGCACAAGTGGCAGAGCAAAAGAAACAAATCGAACAGCAGAAGGCGAAGCAGGTAAAGATACTGCGCTCGGTGCAATCCGAAAGGCTGATGTATGAGCGCTACATACGGGAATGGGAAGAGGAATCAGAAGCGATTGAAAGGATGTTGAGAGCACTCCAAATGAGAAGACCTGTGGTAACGAAACCTTGGATGGGTTCGTTTATCAGACCAGTTTCCGGTGAGATCACCTCTGGATTCGGTTACAGGATGCACCCTATATTCAAGGTTGTGCGTTTTCACACCGGCATAGACATAGCATGTAGCTATGGGACACCGATAAGGGCAGCTGGAAGTGGAACGGTTGTCTTCAGCGGTTGGAGAAGAGCGTATGGATTGACTGTCATTATAGACCATGGAAACGGCATAGCAACACTTTACGCTCACTGCTCGCGAGTCCATGTTTCAGAAGGCGAGAAGGTTGAAGCAGGTCAAGTCATAGCAGAAGTTGGTAGCACAGGGCTTTCAACTGGTCCACACCTGCACTTTGAAGTGAGGCGCTATGGGACACCTATAAATCCTTTCACACTGGAGTGAACGACATAAGGAGGCGAGAAGAATGGGAAGAATGCGCGGGGTTAAAGTGGGAGCAATCATCATAGCATTGGTTGCTTCCTTCATGGTTGGGAGGCTAAGCGCTAAACTCCCGCCCCTTCAACCGATGATTGCTGGACTGCCAGTGGGCGAGAGCACATCCAGAGTGGGCATCCTGCCAAACACAACCCCAATTGAATACATGGATGAGGCGTTCCGTTGCATAAAGCGCAACGCATATGACAGAAGCATAAAAGACAGGGACTTGATTTATGGAGCGATAAGAGGGATGCTCACAGCACTCAACGACAGGTATGCTCGCTTCCTGTCACCAGAAGAACAACAGGAGTTTGAGATTCAGACAGAAGGGGAGTTTGAAGGCATCGGAGCTGAACTCGCCCAAATACCAGACCCATTCACAAACCGCTACAGCATAACGATAGTGACCGTCTTCCCCGGACAGCCAGCACACAGGGCTGGCTTACAACCGATGGACAAGATAAAGGCGATAGACGGGAAGCCGACAGATAACATGAGCTTGAACGAAGCCGTGAAACTGATACGAGGACCGAAGGGAACAACAGTTGTGCTCACGATAGAGCGCCCCGGAGTTGAGCACCCTTTCAATGTGACGCTCGTCAGGGAGAGGATAAAAGTCCCCACACTCAAGTCGTCAGTAATTGAAACGGATTTTGGTAAGGTGGGCTACATCCACCTGCTTGACTTCAGCAGGCTCGCTGATAAGGAGCTCGCAGAAACACTGCAGAAGTTCAAAGGCGAAAAAATTTGTGGTCTAATATTCGACCTGCGTGATAACCCGGGTGGACTGCTTGACTCCGCAGTTGCTGTGGCAAGCAGGTTCGTGAAGGGAGGACCAGTCGTCATAGTGAGGGATAGGTATGGCAATGAAGATGTGCATGAGGCACGCCCAGAGAACTACATCAACTTGGGAGTGCCGATCTTGGTGCTCGTAAACCATTTGAGTGCGAGCGCAAGCGAAATAGTCGCAGGAGCGATAAAGGACAGGAAGGTAGGGAAGGTGGTCGGCGAAAAGACATTCGGGAAAGGTTCGGTTCAAACTGCCATACCTCTAAACCACGGCGGAAGCATCATACTGACCACACACCGCTACCTAACACCGAGCAGATATGACATAACTGAGAAGCAAGGCATAGAACCGGATGTGGAGATAAAGTTTGAAGATGCGAAGCTCGCCGAGGTATGGAAGGGAAGGGCGAAGGAGCACATGAAAGCAGAGCAGTTTGATGATGCGTTACTTTGCTTGAGGAGGGCACTGCAACTCAACTCTAAGGACGAAGAGCTGAAGAAGCTGTGGGACGAGGCATGGAACGGATGGGGTCAAAGGAGAGCTACAGGGAAACCAGTGGAGAAGGATTATGAGCTACAGCAGTGCTTGGAGCTACTCAGGGAAGAAGTGAAAAGAAGATGAACTGGTTTGGCGTTATCTGTGTCGGCTCAAAAAATCTTCCCTTCGCTCACCCGAATCACAACGATGTAAGCTTTGACTGAGGTGTTCCAGCTTGCGCTTAAACCCGCTTGAGCGAGTCGTTTACTTAGTCATCATAGCTGTGCTGGTAGTCGTCATCATTGTTCAATGGTGGACGAGATTGCCATACGCTGTGATGGTGAAAGGTGATGTTGTGGGATGGGTTGGTAGCAAACGAGCATTCAAGTATGCGATGAAGCTTGCTCTGGAGGAGGCGGAAAGGATTCACAAGGGCGCACCAGTTTGCTTCTTGGAGGCAGAAACTGGGGATGTGTTTTGCGAACGCCACATCACGAGGGGAAAAGTCCAAACGCTCACGCCAAAGGAACTGAGCGCCATCTTACTGAAGCGCTTGACGATAGGCTATAAAGCTGTGGCGATAGTTGCAAATGGAAAGCCGATTGTGGCTTTGAGCGATGAGGAGAAAGCCAAGAATGTTCTCAAAAGGATTCAACTACACTATGCTCAATTCGCATCATACGCTGGCGAACTGATCAAGGAGGCAAGCTTCAAGGAGGAAGTGGAGATAAAGAGGATGCACATACCGATTGCAATATACGCACACGATGAGGAAGAAGCTGTGAGGCGAATACTTGAGGGTGGCGAGAAAGCCGTCTATCACAAAGTGAAGAAAGGTGAAGTCGCTATCGTCATCGGCAGGAAATATGGGGTGAGCTTGGCAGAGCTTCAAAAGCTCAACAGTGGTAGAGATTTGAACAAGCTCAAGATAGGTGATGTCCTGCTCATCAAGCCGGGCAAACCATTGCTGACGGTCATCACATATCACCAAAGGAGGGTCAAGGAGAAGATACCGTTCAAAGAGGAAAGGAAGTTTGCGCCACACTTGCCCGGTGGCGAGATAATCGTCCAAAGGAGAGGAAAGGAAGGGGTGAAGGAAGTCACATACGAGGTCATGTGCGAGAATGGTGTTGAGGTTTCAAAGAAGGTTCTTTCAGAACGCGTTTTAAGCGAGCCAGTCAATCAGGTCATCCTCGTTGGGGGAGGAATAAGGGATGCTCAATAGCAACGGCATGGAAAAGCAAACTGAGGCAGACTGGGACTGTCCACTGCTACACAGAAGGAAGTTACATGTGGAAGCCTTCATTCCGATCACATACAACATTGAGCTCCTCGGGACGCTTGAGAAGCTGATAGCACCTCCATACGATGTTGTGACGCCTCGAGAAAGGGAGATGTATGCATCTTTGCACCCGTTCAACATCGTCCATATACTCCTTCCAAAGCGTCTCAATGAAGGGTCAGATGAAGATGCCTACATACAAGCTGGCGCAACCGTCAGGAGGTGGCTCGAAGAGAACATCCTTGTTAAATCACCACCTCCGTCGGTCTTCCCATACAAGCAATCGTTTAAAGACAGCGAAGGTAGGGAAGTGGAGCAGGTTGGCATAATAGTGGCACTGCAGTTGCGTCATTACGCAACTTGTGTGGTGCGCCCTCACGAGAAAACAACTCACTCACCGAAGCTTGATAGGTTGAAGCTGTTAAGGGCTACAAGGCTTGAGATGAGCCAAGTATATGCGCTCTTCGTTGACGATAGCGGTGTGGCGGATGAGTTGATAAATGGAGCGATTAAAGGAGGCAAGCAGTGGCTCTCGGTAACGGACAACGACGGAGTTACTCATTTGCTATGGCGCGTCAGCGATGAAGGGTGGGTATCCGAGCTATGCTCAGCGCTCGAAAACTCTTGGGTTCTAATAGCCGATGGACACCATAGGTATGAGACTTCCATAGAGTTCTTGAAAGAGCTCTCGGGCGAAGATTTGAACGATGCTCATCCAGCATGCTACATTGGCGCTGCGCTGGCTAACATTCACGGGCGTTTGACAATACTACCAACGCACCGCCTCTTGCACTTCAGGTCCGACAAGGAGCGAGAAAGCTTTGAAGAGAGCTTCACAAAGATATTCAAGCTGTATGGCAGTGTTGAAGAGATCAACCTAACAGAGGCGCTTGGGAGTATCCGCGAGGGCACTGATGGAGATGCTGTCAACTTCGTCATGGTGTGCCCAAGCAAGGTCTTATTGCTCAAAGCTAAGCCAAGCGAATTGAGCGAGTTGTGGAGCAACGATGTTGGCAACAGAAAGGAACTTTTAAGGTGCGGTGTGAACACAATTGCATTACATGAACTGCTTCTCCCGATGGCTCTAAAGGAGTGTGGCATATCCGCCGAGCCATGCCTTTCATATACCCAAGATGCTAAAACTGCAATTGAAGCCGTCAGGAACGATCGTTGCACATTGTCCATACTTTTGAGCCCGTTGACAGCAACTCAATTGCGTCTTACAGCCGAACTTGGCGAGCGTCTCCCACCAAAGTCAACTTACTTCTATCCGAAGCTACCATCAGGGCTTATCATGAGGCTGGTTTAGCGGTTTTTGAGAGAACGAAAGCACCACTATGCCCTCTTTGAGAAAAGACCTCGTGCAAAGGTTACCGCAAACAGTGTGCTGATTGCAGCGCAACCGAAGACAGCATGGTAGCCCATCGATTGAACGACTAAGCCACCAAGCAGTGGGAAGAACATGACCAAGCCGTCAATCGTGTTAAAAGAAGCTATGAGCAAAGACCTCCTGCTAACTTCAGCCACTTCAAGGAGATAGTTTGTGAAAGCGATAGCCGGACCTGAGGATATCATCCCAATAAGCGCATAGAGCAACATCCAGAGCTTCAACACGAGTTCGTAACTGCCGACAAATTCCTTTGTTACGCTGATGGCGAGTGCGAGGATTGGAACAACAGGTATGAAGAGGAGAGAAAGGCGCATGGCTGTAGCGCTACCCTTCGCATCGTTGATGTAACTCCAAATCGGTGTTAGAAGTAAACTTGTGACCGTTTGAAGTATGATGAAAGTCCCCATGATCGCGTCGTTGGCGTGCAAAGCCCTTATGGCAAATGTTGCGTAGAAAGGACCTGCGATTGATGAAGCATCCAAGAAGATGCGTATGAGCATCAGCCTCTTGAACTGCTTGTTCGTTTTGAGCAACTCAAATGCATCCTTCATCTCCTCCAAGAGGTTGCCCTTCGGTTGAAGGTGTATATCTGGGGGCTCATCAACGAACATGAAGATGGTGAAGGCGAGCGCGTAGAAGATGAGAGAAAAAAGCATCAGGAGCATATAGTTGTTTGGGAAGGGCAGTGCGCTTTCCATTGATAGGATGCGTTGGACGATCACGCCAGCAAGTATACCGAGCAAGCCACCGAACAAGTTTCGCCCGCCAAAGAAAGCCCCTCTCCTCCTTGGCGGTATCGTCTTTGTAACGATGTCCATGAAGGCAAGACCACCAACACCGCCAAGCAACATGAACGACGCATAGAAAATGAAGAAGCAAGCCACTGCGACTTCCTTTGATATGCCTATGAACAAGAGCACACAAAGCATCATCAAAGCCCAGCTTAGAAGCCTGAGGAGAGCAGCGAGCCTGTAAGCGATCATCTTCACAGGGATTGCCTCAATGTAACCTGCCACGAATAGCTGTGGCAGAAACCAGCCAGCACCCGCTATCGTCCCGATGAGACCTGCTCCTATCTCTGAATTTGTTAGGCGAGTTGCGAATGTAACGAGGACGGTGGAAGGGTGCGAGAGTGAAAAACCAAATTGAAACAAAACACCGTTTAGGACACCAAGCATGAACGATAGGCGCCATCTTCTTAGTTGTGGCAAGGGGACGGGTAGCGTCCTTGTTACCCTTGAACTGCTACTGCTCCCCTTGTCCACCTTTGAAGCACACCTCTTTAAGAGCTATGGGAAAATCCACCTTGCTACATCTATGTTCATGCTCAAGTGTTAAATTTGATTTTTGCCCACGCATACAGCTACCGCCAAAAGCTTAATTTACATGGTAGCGCACTTTGCTCGGTCAAAGCGATATCGAGAAGATAAGAGGGGTGAGATTGAACCGTGCGCCAGTTTGAAGAAGGCGAGGCAGTCCTTCTCATGGACGAACTCGGAAACAGATGGGTGGTGCAAATCTCAGAGGGCAAGTTCACAATAAGCCAAGGTGTTATAGAGCTCAAGTCAATAGTCGGCAAAACACCCGGGTGCGAGGTATTCACGCACCTTGGACACCGCTGTTATGCGTTTCGCCCAACCCCAAACGACTTGGTCATGTATGCGATAAGGAGGGAGACACAAATCGCATACCCAAAAGAGATGGGCTATTTGCTTCTGCGTCTCGGAGTTGTGCCAGGTTGCAGAGTTGTTGAAGCGGGCACTGGAAGCGGCGCATCAACAATACTCTTCGCTTCTATGGTTGGTGACGAAGGCAAAGTCTACTCTTATGAGAGGCGTCCAGAGTTCACAGAGAGGGCGAGGAAGAACTTAGAGCTCGCTGGGTTGCTCCACAGGGTTGAATTGAAGGTGCGTGACATCGCCGAAGGGTTTGATGAGAAGGATGTTGATGTCGTCTTCATTGATGTGCGCACACCTTGGGAATACCTTGAGCAAGCTGTTGAGGCGCTCTCCTGCGGTGGCTCAATTGGCATACTCGTCCCTACAACAAACCAGATATGCCAGACGCTCCAAGCGTTTGAGAGACTACCTTTGGTTGATGTTGAGGTCTGCGAAATACTCCTACGCCACTACAAACCAAACCCTCAAAGACTTCGCCCAGAGGATAGGATGGTAGCTCACACAGCTTTCCTCATCTCGGCACGCAAGGTCTGCAAGGAACAGTGAACAGCAAACTGCGTTAACAGCTTCAAACTTTCTCTGGGACGACGAACGGGTGACGATATTCCCTTGTAAGCAACCTGTCAGCCTCTGGGTCGTTAACGAACTTCTCTTTCGCTGGGTCAAAGACGAGCTTTCTCCCAAGGCGGTATTTCAAACCTTTGACCGGGACACCGTTCTCCTTGAGGTGCTCAATCATTCTGCCAAAGGCTTCATTTGCATCCTCATACTCACCGAATGGCTTGCTATCGTTGCCAGTGTATTCAACATCCACACCGAGGCGATAGGAAATGTTGGCGAGGTGACAAAGTGCGCTTGAGTAATGCCCTTCAAGTATATCCGCATCAAGCAACTCCTGTTTCCTTTCCCTCACAGCATTTATGAAATTGCGGAAGATGTTTGGGCGGCTTGTGAGCTTCTCAGTTATGAGCGGTTCTGGCTTATCGCTACCCTTCGGATAGAACATGCTACCTGCGATGATCCCTTCCTCCATGTGGAATATGTTGCCGATGCGCTGTTCATAGTATGCGTTTGTCTTAAGACCTCGCACCTCAAATATGAGCAAAGCGTCACCGAAGTCAAACAATGCTATTTGCGTGTTTGGTGTTTGCCCTTGATCAACATAGCCGAACCTGCCACCGAGGCTTATCACGCTTATTGGCAGTGTCTTATTGAGCGCCCATCTGGCAATGTCCATCTGATGGACACCTTGGTTGCCTATGTCACCGTTCCCGAAATCCCAGAACCAATGCCAGTTGTAGTGGACGAGGTTGCCATGATAAGGTTGCTTTGGAGCGGGTCCAAGCCATATGTCAAAATCAAGCTCAGGTGGCGGTGGCTCAATCGGCTTGAAGCCGATGCTCCCCCTCGGCTTGTAGCAAAGCCCCCTTGAGACGAGCAACTTGCCGTATTTGCCAGACCTCACTATCTCAATCGTCTTGATCCATCTTGGGTCGCTCCTGCTTTGAGTGCCATGCTGAACTATTCGGTTATACTTGCGAGCTGCCTCAACAGCCTTCCTACCTTCAAAGACATTGTGGCTACATGGCTTCTCAACATAGACATCCTTACCAGCTTGGCATGCCCACACCGTCATCAGCGAATGCCAATGGTTTGGCGTCGCTATAGCGATCACATCCACATCCTTATCATCAAGCACTTTCCTGATGTCCTGAACGCATGTCGGTGGCTTAGCTCCCTTCTGCTCAATCTGCTTTAGGCGCTTCGCGAAAGTCCTCGTGTCTGGATCGACGAGGTATGCTATCTCCACCCCCTCGATGCGCATGAACTCATCAATGTGCGCTCCGCCTCGCCCATTCAAGCCCGCAACCGCAACCCTTATCCTGTCGTTTGCACCAAACACACGAGAGCTTAAAAACAATATGCCACCGATGGCACTGGAAGAGAGTTTTATGAACTCACGCCTCGAATGAACACGCATGTCTAATCACCCCCAGTGGCTGTGGTTTTGATTACATTGGCGCGCCCTTCTTGATGGTGAGCTTCGGCGGTGGTGATGGCTTCCCAACACCGGCAAACTCATCCCACAGCTTCTGGATGACTGAAGCATCTTGCAGGTCACCGTAGAAAACAGCGATGCGATATTTCAGTGTGAACGATTCATTAAGCTTCACATCACGCCTCACGAAGGCACCGAAGCGCCCATAGTCACGATAGGCTGAGTAGATCGTGCCCTTCGGGTTATCTGGGTGATTCATGTGGATGACTGTGTATCGTTTCCCGAAGACGGTATAGCTCATCGCAACCCAAGGGTAATCTGTATCAACCTTCGGGTTGGCGTTCTCCCTCGGGAAGATGAAAACGGTCTCCTTTGGCACGATCTCATTTGCTGCTCTAAATTGCACTCCAGCGTGCTCTGGGTCGCCATCAAGTCTTACATCGCCGATTGACGGCTTTATCGTTGTCGTCAAGTCAACAACCGCTATAGCACCTTCTGGTGGGCGAATGAAACGCATCAAGCGTTCTTCCTCAATCACGGTCCTGTTGCTTGAGTCCCTCCACACTATGAGTGCACCGATGACCGCTTCGTCATCCTTTGATTCAAGCTTTGTCCACTTCAAATGAAGTTGATGCGTTCCACGCATGCCCCAAAAATCAAGTGGCTTACCATCAACGATCGTCCTGCTCCAGCCAACAAAGATGCCACGGTGATGCGGGTGTAAGCCACCTGCACCTTTCGTGATCGGCGAATTCGTTTGCGGATCAATGATGTGAAGGTAGGGCTTATAGGTCTCTTGGAGACGCTGTGGCGTCGATGGATCGTAAGCATACATGTATCGTGCGATCACTTTGCCAGCAAAGACGACATCGACAAATTCGCCTTCCTTGTTTCGGAGCTCAAATTGCGCTACACATTGCATGGGAAGAAGAAAAGCCACCACTAAAACGATTGGGAAACACAAACTTTGACCTCCCACAACCCTTCACCTCACCATCTCCAATTGGTCAAGCCACGCAACCAATCGCTTTGATAACGCTCACACTGCTTGAGTTGCGATCGGTCATCGTCTACCTTGAGTGACATAGGCTATGCTTTCTCATGTTGCAAAGTTTATCGCCCTACGATGGGTTGCGCTATAATGGGTGTGAAAAATCGAGAGGGAGGTGGAATGCGATGAAACGCTTAAGTAGCGTGGTCGCATGTGTGATGATGTTTTACATGGTTGGGGTGTCTTTGGCGGAGCTTGAAGTTCCATCGCTGTTTTCCGACCACATGGTCTTGCAGAGGGGCATGCAAATCTCCATCTGGGGTAAAGCAACGCCGAACGATAAGATCACAGTCAAGCTGTCTCCAGAGCAAAGCGCACAAGCTACTGGAAAGCAAATTGAGGTGCAATGTAAGGCATCGGAAGATGGACGATGGAAAGCTACCCTTCCACCGATGGAGGCTGGCGGTCCATACGAACTCATAATCACTGCAGGCGATAACAGCAAGCTCACTTTTCACGATGTCGTGATCAGTGATGTTTGGGTTTGCTCAGGGCAATCGAACATGGAGTGGTCGGTCGCTGGCTCAGCGAATGCTGAACAAGAGATTGCGAACGCAAACTACCCGCTCATACGGTTATTCATGGTGAGGAAGGTCGTAAGCGACACACCAGTTGAAGATCCGCAAAGCAAATGGATGGTGTGCTCACCTGAGACGGTGCGCAACTTCTCAGCGGTTGGTTACTTCTTCGCTCGCGAGCTTCACAACCACCTCAAAGTCCCAATCGGCATGATACAAGCTGCTTGGGGAGGGACGCCAGCTGAGTCGTGGGTGAGCTATCAAGCGCTTGAATCTGACCCAGAGTTGAAGGTCATCTTGGAGAACTGGCAGAAGATAGTCAACGCATATCCTGAGGCGTTGAAGAAGTATGAAGAGAGGCTCAAAAAATGGGAAGAGGAAGCGAAGTTAGCGAAAGAGCAAGGTCAGCCCATACCTCCAAAGCCTCGCCCGCCAATTGGACCTGGGAATCCTTGGCAACCGTGTGGGCTGTTCAATGGCATGATCGCACCACTCACAAAATTCGCCATAAAAGGCGTCATATGGTATCAGGGAGAGTCAAATGTCGGTAGGGCTGCACAGTATCGCAAGCTCTTCCCAGCGCTGATATACGACTGGCGGAAAGCATGGGGTATTGATTTCCCCTTCCTTTTTGTTCAGCTTGCCAATTTCTTGCAAAGGAAGCCAGAACCTTCAGAAAGTGCATGGGCAGAGCTAAGAGAAGCACAACTCTTGACATTCCTGAATGTTCCAAAGACGGGCATGGCTGTGACAATTGACATTGGAGAAGCAAATGATATACACCCCAAAAACAAACAGGATGTAGGTAAAAGGCTGGCTTTGGCTGCAAGGGCTATAGCATATGGCGAAAACATCGTTTATTCGGGACCAATTTATGATGGCATGACTGTTGAGGGTAACAAGATACGCATACGCTTCAAGCACACTGGCAGTGGGCTTGTGGCAAAGGGCGAGAAGTTGACAGGCTTCGCAATAGCAGGTGAAGATGGAAAATTCGTCTGGGCAGAAGCAAAAATAGAGGGCGATACAGTCGTCGTTTGGAGCCCAAATGTTGAAAAGCCAGTCGCTGTAAGGTATGCATGGGCTGACAACCCAGATTGTAACTTGTATAACCAAGAAGGGCTACCAGCATCGCCATTCAGGACAGACATGCCTAAATAATGCCTGAAGAACGCACAGATGCACCCGAAAAGGGAAACAGGGTAAGATGGCATATAATTGCCATATTGTGGCTAACATTCTTGGTTCTTGTGAACTTATGGGTTCTGCGCGCAGAACTTTACACAGGTGCTTCAAACATCGCTGGCGGTAATCCGCCAGTGCCAGTTTTGCTTTGCTTGACGCTCCTCATACCATTTCGTGGTTGTCTCAGGCTAAATGAGAAGGAATTGCTCTCCTTTTACATCCTCTCGTGCTTTTCGATAATTCCGCTCACTTATGGTGGCGTTCGTTCCTTCTTCCCTTCTTTGACCGTTTTGCCTTATTACGCTACCCCTGACAACATGTTCAAAGAATTTTGGACAGCCATCCCAGATTGGTGGGCACCGAAAGATATCGCCATAGTTCGCGGTTTCTTTGAAGGGGTAAGCGGGAAAGTCCCATGGGGTGAATGGCTCTTGCCACTTTCTCTTTGGTCTTTGTTTTTTGCCTCACTTTGGGCAATCGGATGCGGTATGTCGTGGCTCTTTGCACAACAATGGATAAAGGTGGAAAAGCTAAACTTCCCCCTCGCCCAAATGCCATTGCAAATGATTCACAGGGGGAAAGGTTTTTTCACATCATCGCTTTCTTTGGTTGGCATTTTGATAGGGGCTTTGCCGACGAGCTTGATGATGCTCACCTCGCTTTTCAAGCCAGTTAGAAGATTCTGGGATTTAGCCCCATTTTTTAGTGAGCGCCCACTCAATGCGTTACGCCCGTTGATGATCTTCCCACTGATGGAAGGCATAGGCTTTGGCTACCTTGTGACACAGGAAGTCCTGTTTTCTGTGTGGTTTTTCTACTTCATCCTCAAGTTTTTTGCCGTCATAACGATAGGTGTTTTCGGCTGGGAAGTGCCAGCAGTGATGACAATCGGCGATTCATTCCCATTCCCACACGCACAAAGTGTGGGCGGATACTTGGCAGTCGCTTCAGTGCTGATATACCGAAGTTGGAGGCGAAATGCGTTCAAAGAATGCAAGTTCGCTATATACACGCTCGCCATCGGGAGCACGATAACAGTGGCATGGATGGTGCTCTCAGGCATGTCATTGGCGGTAGCAACAGCCTACTGGCTAATTTTGTCTCTTTTTGTTGCAACATACTCTCGTATCAGGGCGGAAGCTGGTATGCCTTACTCTTGGGTCTATCCCTACGGTGCACAGCGTGATTTCTTGCACTATGTGTTTGGGACAAACGGATTGCTCAAAATCGGTGGCGTAAAAAGCCTCGTCATACTTTCAGCACTCTTTTGGGTATCAAGGCACTTCTACTTGAACCTAACAGGCGCATATGCAATAGATACGGCAAAAATAGCAAACGAATGCTCAATAACCTTGGCAGAACTTGCAATTATGTCTTTTCTTGGCATGTTTTTCGGGCTATGGGCATCTTTCATAACGCATCTCAAAGCCTATTACAAGCTTGGGGCGAACTTCCTTGAAGGTGCACCTGGCTCCGCAGACTATCGCACATATGTTGCAGTGCAAGATTTTCGTATTTTGAACCAAATGCTTAACAATCCTATACCGCCAGACCTATGGCGAATTGGCTTCACAATTTATGGTGCCATCATGACGGCGCTTATCTCGTATCTTAGGCAAATTTTTCCGAGCTTCCCGCTCCACCCACTCGGCTTCCCTTTGGCATACGCCTATAGTCACCATTGCCCATATTGGTTCCCAACTTTCACAATTTGGGCAATAAAAGGTTTGATTCTGCGCTACGGAGGCATGGGACTGTATCGTCAACTGATACCGTTGTTTTTGGGCATATCGTTCGGACATTACATGATGACAGGAGTGGTATGGGGCGGGATACTGAGCCCCATGCTCAAACATAAGTGGCCTTATCACTTCCGCGTGGTGTTTGAGTAGTCAATGGCAGAAGACATGGGACATGGAAGGTGGAAAGGCAAGGCTCTCGCTAAGCCAGTTGAACGGGGCACATGGCAGTGCTTAGAGCATACTCAACGGAAGATTTTACTCAACCTCAAAGCGTGCTATAATCTAAACCGAAAACGGTCAGCTGGAAGACAGGGTTGCAGGAGGTGAAGAAGAAAGTGGATGAGCCAAGATTAAGCAGGCGCAAATTCATAAAGTGCGGTCTTGGGACAGTGATCGGTGCAACCACTGTCACGATGTTGCAAAATATCGAAAACGCAAATGCGGAGGTGAAGAAGATGGGACGCATAAAGCAATCAGTGTGTTGGTGGTGCTTCGTGCGAGGCGATCTCAAGCCAGAAAAGCTCATAAAGGAAGCTGCAGCAATAGGCTTTGCATCAATTGAGATGGGACCTCAACAATACTGGGACATGATTAGAGAACACGGCATGCGTATCGCAATCTTCGGCGGACATAGGAGTCTGACGGATGGCTTGAACAGGAAAGAAAATCATTCACGCATTGAAGAGGAGCTCCTCAAAAACATTGAGCTGGCTGCAAAATATGAGATACCGAGCTTGATTGTCTTTTCGGGCAACAGGCGTGGCATATCCGATGAGGAGGGCATCGATAACACAGTTGAAGGCTTGCTCAGAGTGGTCAAGGCTGCCGAGGAGAAAGGCGTAACGCTTTGCCTTGAGTTGCTCAACAGCAAATACGACCACAAGGATTATCAGTGCGACAGAACTTGGTGGGGAGTGGAAGTTTGCAAAAGAGTTAACTCACCGAGGGTTAAGTTGCTCTACGACATCTATCACATGCAGATCATGGAGGGCGACCTCATAAACACGATAAGGCAGAACATCAAATTCATCGGGCACTTCCACACCGCTGGCGTGCCAGGAAGAAGGGACATCGATGAGGAGCAAGAAATAAACTACCGAGCAGTGATGCGTGCGATCGCCGAAACAGGCTATGATGGCTATGTCGGGCATGAGTTCGTCCCGAAGGGCGACCCAATTGAGGCGCTCAAAAAGGCGTTTGAAATTTGCAATGTGTGAAAGACACAAAAGAGGCTTCAAAGGCTTTCCTACTGCAAGATAGACTTTGCAATGTCACTGCCATAGGAGCGAGCCCTCTCCTTCACTTGTTCATCTGGCTCGCCATCAACCCTTATGAACATCGGTTCAATTAACTTCATGCCGTGATGATATGCGAATGCCAGCTTCAGCATCTTCAAGCATTGAATGGCGTCCCTTTTACAGCCAGCCGATGTGAAGAGAATGAGCGGTTTGCCACTTAATGCACCTTCCTCATACAGCGATATTGAATCATCAATGAGCTTTTTGACCTGCCACGCAACATTGCTGAAGTAAGTTGGCGAGCCGACAGCGATGGCATCGGCTTCCTTAAGGTCACTAAGCGAACACTCATCAACGCGCTTGACTACAGCAGTTAAGCCTCCTGCTCTGGCACCGTTGGCTATCTCTTTTGCAACCATCTCTGTGTTCCCAGTGCCACTGAAGTAGACCACAAGCAGACGCTTCTTAGGCATCGCTATCACCTCACCGATGACTAATTGCTCCCTCACCCATTCGCAAACTCCCTCACCTTGCTCGAGATGTGCCTCGAAGAAAACAACTCCAAAATCCTCTTCATGCTGTCTTCAACTGTAGCACATCGCTTTGCTCTAATCAATCTGAGCCCTCACGCAAGCCATGTTCTCGCGAGCGCTTATGCTCGTTTAGTGCGAGCGTTGATGGTGTGCCTCAAAACTCGTTCAGAGTCTCCCGTTGAAGAGCCAGAGGCAAGTCTTCCCGATGATTTCATCCCAGCCATAGAAGGCGAAAGCCTTCGCCTGCTCTGTTGGTTCACAAGAGTCAATCTCTTTCTGCTGAGGGTGTGGGATGCGCCTCAGCGCGTGCCACATCAGCCCACTCGCATCGCCTATAAGCTCCACAAGCGCCAGCTTGCTACCGTCGCACTTGAGCGAAATCTTCTCGCCACCCGCAATATCGCCGAGCGTAAACTCCTTAAAAGAGCCAGCCTTCAAATCACCAACAGGTAGCTCAACATTCCCAACTGTCACCTTCGCGCTTTGTGTTATCGTCCTTCCGTGTCTTGCTGGCGTGAAGAAGCCTCCAAGCTCGGGAAAGACGAAGCCGACAAACTGCACGCATGTCGCATCCTTTGGCTTTATGACTTTGAGCCTCAGCAAAAGCTTTGTTGCCCTTCTCGGCTTACCGAGTGGGTGTGGTGTATCTACTTCGGTTTTGCCGTCAACTCCCTCCCAACGCCAAAAAGCCTGTGTTGGCTTTTCAAATATGCTTTGTGCGCCCAAGTAGATGTGCCCTGTGGCACCTTGCAATGCCATGATACTACCGTCACTTTCGCCCTCAACGAAGTGGTGGCTCTCCAATTCCCCATCATCTGTGACGGCATCTATTTCCATGCGCACTCTCGTTCCCTTCTTTGACTTGGCAAGGATAAGCGGTATGTATTGCGTGCCATGTAGTGCTGTTCCAGCTATGCCCACCGCATTCGGATCTGGATTGAAGCTGACTTGCAATGAAGCTTCGGCGAGAGCCACCTCATCTGAAAGACCGTGTGCGCTGACTTGCATCACTTTACCTATGCCGAGCTTCCGCCATTCATCGTCACCGTCAAGGAGCTCAATTTTTGAGCCTCCAAGCGCTCTCCAATACAACTCGCCTTCATCTGGCGTTGGCAAAACCTGCTCCTGCTCAACACCCCAAACGCGTAGCTTTGCGTTCCTGAGCCAAACGGCTGGGTTGAACCTAACTCCCCTATCGCTCATCAAGAACGCAAGGTGCACTTTTCCAACCTTGCTATCGTCAAGCGATGTGGCGATGTTTCGCTCGTGCAATTTGAGTAGTTCATTTGACTCCATCCGCCTGCGCATAACCCTTATGGCATCCTTTGTCAGTTCAACCACAACATACCAATTGCCCTCATAGCTCAGCTTGCCTTCATCTCTGCTATCGCCTTCCACGCCGACTTGCAAAGCGTTCCCGATGATGCGAAACGGATGCGGGCTGTGAATGTGAGCATCGCAAAAGAGGACAACCTGAGGGAAACCGCCCAGCAACTTCCGAAGCGACTCAGCTGTTTCACCACGCTCATCAAGCGTCCTGTGGGAGAGGATAACGGTTGTGTATTGGCGATGCTCCGTAAGCAACTGGTTTAACCAACGCAGTTGCCAATCATGCCAGACATGGTTTTTGCCATTGTGCGTCACAACAAACAAGATGCCACGCAACAAGAACGCCCACGCAGTCGGCAAACCGGTCATCGCTTCAAACCTCGGTATAGCGCCTCGGAAGAAGGCGAGCGTGTCAGGCGCTTCACTCAGCAACTCATGGAAACGGCTGAGCCTAACGACACAGGTCCTGCCCCACTCGCTGAAAAATTCATGGTCGCCACGCTGCCACACAATTGGCACTCCGCTCTCAACGCTCAGGCGCATCGGTGTGCCCTTCGTCCCGTCCATGATGTCGCCTAAGAAGGCGACGAAATCACAACCTATCGTTTTCGCGTCCGAAAGCATTTTGCGAATGTATCCCTCTGGCACTCTGCTGAAGTTGTGGATATCGCCTTGTATGGCGAAACGCAAACCACAATGAGCATGCCCAACCATCACCAACATCACCACCCCTAACGCAAAGCTCCTCATTAGCCAGCTCATCCTTCATTCACCACCAGCCCTAATTATGGCTATGCCGAGCTAAGTTAGTTGGCTTAAGTAACCAAATATCGCACGACGACTGCGAAGGCAAGCGCTTTTACTGTGCACCTTCGTTTGCGATACCATGTTTAAACAGCGTCTTGCAGTGTTGGTGTGAGCCTGTTTATGCGTCGTGTCGGAGGTGAACTGGATGAGATTTAGAGTGTTTGCAATAGCTGTGCTTGCATGCGTTAGCTTGAGTTTCGCTTTAACGATGGGCTGTGGGCGTTTGAAGCGAGTTGGCACTGAAGAGATAAAGCTCGCTCCACCAGCGACGATCATCCCACCGATTACGACGGTGGCGCCACCGCAAAGCGTCATTGAAGCTCCAACGCCTACGGAGACTGCTAAAGAGGAAGTTCAAGAGGTCGCTGAAGCCATGCCGAAGGGGCTGAAAGAGGAGTTTGGCAAGCTCAATGCGTTGCTGAGCGAACTGGATGAAGCAGTGTCAGCGCAGTCTGTGGAGAAGGTTGAAGCGGTGTCGTTGAGGATGCTCATTCGGCTCGCGCATATTGAAGTCATGGCAGTTGAGCAGATGCGTGGCGGTGAAGATGCTCTCAAGGTGAGTGAGGTCATCAAGACATTGGATGAGGTTCGCGCCAACTTGAGAGATGTGAGGAACGCCTTGAAGCGTGGTAGCGCTAAGGTTGCGGGCGCATCCGTTGATGAGCTCAAAGAGAGGGTGAAGTCACTCGAGTCGCTCTTAGTGAAGGGCGCTGAAGAAACTCCGTCACTTAGCCCGAAGAAAAGCGATGTCGGTAAGCAAAAGCAACAGTAGCTCGCTAACTACATGTGTTGCTCATTTTCATCGCTCTCAAAGAGCAGGTGTTAAAGCCCTCATGCAAATGCGAAGCGATGTGTCATCTTGTGAATGTGAGCTTCCACCTCATGCGCTGTTCGCAAATGTTTTGGAGGTGCAGCGCAGATGGGCTTCAATATCGCCAGCGACGATGATATACGCTCTGGCAAAGTGACCGATGTTTACTTCGTTCGGACTGTTAAGACACTTCTCTCTGCGGGCATAAGGAAGAGGGTTGTCATGGAAGTTACAGCGTCAAGTCTCCCCAACGGATACAAGTGGGCTGTTCTCGCTGGGGTTGACGAGGTTGTGCACTTGCTTGAGGGCAAGCCAGTGAATGTTGACTGTATGCCAGAAGGCTCAATATTTCATGCCTCAGAACCTGTGCTACGGGTTGAAGCTGAATACACTGACTTCGCCATATTTGAAACCCCGTTGCTCGGCTTGCTATGTCAGGCATCTGGTGTCGCAACAAAGGCGGCGAGGTGCAAGAAGGCTGCTGGCGATAAGCTTGTTGTAAGCTTCGGTGCGAGGAGGATGCATCCAGCGCTTGCGCCGATGATAGACAGGGCTGCATTCATCGGTGGATGCGATGGAGTGGCTGTCATAAAGAGTGCAGAGCTCCTTAGTATAGAACCATCTGGGACGATGCCACATGCGCTCATAATCATCGTCGGAGATATGGTCGAGGCGCTGAAACTGTTTGATGAGTTTGTTGAACCGAGTGTTAAGCGCATAGCGCTCATAGACACTTTCGGAGACGAGAAATTTGAGGCTCTGAGGGCTGCTGAAGCCCTCGGCGAACGCCTCTACGCCGTCCGATTCGATACACCTTCATCAAGACGAGGTAACTTGCTCGCACTGCTGAAGGAGACGAGATGGGAGCTTGACCTTCGTGGATACAACCATGTGAAGCTGTTTGTGAGCGGTGGTCTTGATGAGTATGAGATAAAGCGCTTGAACGAAGTCGCCGATGCATACGGTGTTGGGACTTCGCTTAGCAACGCACCCGTTATAAACTTCGCCATGGACATCGTTGAGGTTGAAGGCGAGCCAATAGCGAAGCGTGGGAAGGCTTCGGGAATGAAAGATGTTTATCAGTGCACAGAGTGCTTCAGAAACATCGTCGTGCCAGCGAACCGTAGCGCACCTGAGAAATGCCAATGCGGTGGAAGCTTCACAAAGCTCATCCAACCGCTCATCCGTGATGGTAAGCTAATTGCGGAGCTACCATCGCCTGCGGAGATAAGAGAACGAGTCCTTAAGGCTCTGCCGAGGCTTGAGGAGATTTGACCAGCTACAAGCCACCTTATGCGTCAGCGTTGCAGTGCCTTAAGCTCAGCCACTATTGATGCGCACCTGCTACACAAATCTTTGTAAAGTTCGTCCTTGCCGACACTCTCCTGCCGTTGCCAGCACCTTGCGCACTTCTCACCCTCAGCCAGAGCTACACCTATTTTGACTCCGGGGAATTCCTCGCCATCCATCAAACCATCGGGAGCTGAGGAGAGATTTTGCAACTCAACTTTTGAGACGATGAAGAGTTCGTTTAGTGGCGTCTCAAACGACTTCAAGAACTTTAGAACTTCGTCATTCGCATAGATGCTCACCTTCGCCTCAAGCGGGTTTACCACAACCTTCTGCCTCTTAGCCACCTCAAGAGCTTTATGGACATCGTCCCTCAGACGAAGGAGTTGTTGGTAACGATCGTTCAGGCGTTCATCCTTCCATTCATCTTTAGGCTGTGGCCATGATGCGAGCGCAACGCTTTCCTCCTTCCCTTCCCATTGGGGCATACTTTGCCATACTTCCTCAGCTGTGTGGCTTATCATCGGGAAGAGTATCCTGCAAAGCGCCGAGGTTAATTCAAACAAAACGGTTTGTGCAGAGCGTCTCTCCACTGAATCACTTCGCAGGACATAGAGCCTATCCTTGAGCACATCGAAATAGAAAGCCGACAGGTCAACAGCGCAGAAGCTTTGAAGGAGTTGAAATGCCCTATAGAACTCAAACTCCTCAAAGTGCTCAGTGACATCCATAATGAGTTCGTAGAGGCGGTGCAGGATGTAGCGATCAAGCTCGAGAAGCTCACCATAACTCAACGAGTGTTTGTCTGGTTCAAAGTCATACAGGTTTCCGAGCATGAAGCGGAATGTGTTTCTGAAACGCCTGTATGCATCAACGAGGCGGGCGATTATGTCACCGCCAAGACGCACATCCTCAAAGTAATTCGATGAGCACACCCACAGCCTGAGCACATCCGCACCGTGCTTATCAATGACCTCAAAAGGCGATATGACATTGCCGAGCGATTTATGCATAGCTCTACCCTGCTCATCAACGACGAAGCCGTGCGTTATGACAGTCTTGTATGGTGCGGTGTTTTTTGTGGCGACGGATATCATGAGCGATGAATTGAACCAGCCCCTGTGCTGATCGCTACCCTCAAGATAAACATCAGCTGGGAAACGCAAGTTCTCCCTCCCCTCAAGGACGATCCTGTTAGTTGAGCCAGAATCGAACCACACATCGAGTATGTCCGCCTCTTTGTCAAACTCGGTGCAACCGCATTTCTGGCACTTAAATCCTTTTGGCAGTATCTCTGAAGCTGGCTTGATGAACCACGCATCCGAGCCCTCCCTACGGATGAGGTCTGAGACAGCCTTTATCGTTTCCTTCGTTAAGACTTCGGCACCGCAGTTACGGCAGTAGAATATCGGTATGCCAACGCCCCAAGCCCTCTGCCTTGATAAACACCAATCTGGACGAGACTCAAGAGTCCCCTGCATCCTCCTGAAGCCCTCTTTCGGAACCCACCTAACCTTCTCTATCTCCCTCAGGCAACGCTGTCGGTGGTTGTTATGCTCAACGCTCATGAACCATTGCACAGTTGCGCGAAAGATGACTGGCTTCCTGCATCGCCAACAGTGCGGATACGAGTGGACTATCGTTTCACGCCTCAGCAATGCTCCCTTCTCTTCGAGCCACTGCATCACAGCCTCGTTACCCTCTTCCACATCCATGCCAGCCAACCTTTCACCTGCCTCATCTGTGAAGCGCCCGAGTTCATCAACTGGGCTGATTATTGGTATGCCCTCACGCCTGCAAACTTCAAAGTCCTCAGGACCATGCCCTGGAGCTGTATGGACTAATCCAGTCCCCTGCTCAAGCGTCACATGTTCACCGAGAACGATTGGGGATGGGCGCCCATACAGAGGATGCCCAAACTTAACGCCCTTGAGCTCCTTACCAGTTACCTTTCTAACGAGCCTGAGAAGTTTCAAATTGAGCACATCGCAAACTACGGGCAATAGCGCATCAGCGATCACATAGAAAGCCCTCTCTCCAAGTTCGTCTTCCACTTCCGAGATAGCGTAATCAAACTCTCCGTTAACCGCTATAGCCATGTTGCCCGGTATCGTCCAAGGGGTCGTCGTCCATATGACAGCGTAGCAACTCCCCTTCGGCAAGCCGCTAAACACACCATTTGGGTCATCAAGCAGAGGGAAACGAACATAGATTGAGAGCGATTCCTTCTCACGATATTCAAGTTCAGCCTCCGCAAGCGCAGTCACACACTGCTTGCACCAGTGGACCGTCTTCAAGTCACGGTAAATGTAGCCACCGAGGTATAGCTCACCGAACACCTCAACGATGCGAGCCTCAAACTCAAAATCCATTGTCAAGTAAGGTCTATCAAACTCGCCGAAGACACCGAGCCTTCGGAATTGCTCGTTTTGGACATTCGTGAAGTGCATCGCATACTCCCTACAGCGCCTGCGCAACTCAACTTTGAGTTCTTGAGGTATTTCCTTACCCCTCACCCACTTGCCCTCACTGATCATTTGCTCTTCAACCGCCTTCTCAATCGGCATACCATGGTTGTCCCAGCCGGGCACAAAAGGCGTGTAGTAGCCGTTCATGGCTTTGTATTTGACGATGACATCCTTCAAGACCTTGTTTAGCGCATGCCCTATGTGTATGTCTCCGTTTGAGTATGGAGGACCATCGTGCAATATGAACGGCTCACCGCTCGCGTTCTTCTCAAGCATCTTTTGGTATATCTTGCGCTCATCCCAGAAGCGCTGGATGAGTGGCTCCCTCTGTGGGAGGTTAGCCTTCATCTGGAAAGATGTTCTTGGCAAGTTCAAGCTCCAGTCATAGTCTTCCCTTTGCCGCGCCAATTACTCTTCACCCCCTCAGCAAAGTGAAAGCCGGATGCTTAGCAGATGGCAGACACGCTCACCTGCGCTTGTGTTTCTACTCTATCGCAATCGCATTATAGCTCACTGTCGGGCAACCATTGAGGCATACTAAAGCTATGGTGAGAGCAAGCGAAGCAAAAGAGGCATCGCAAGGACTGTTGCACACAGTTGCCCTCAAAGCAGTGGGGGAGAAAACGGATGTTTATTGAAGCGAGCGAAGCACCGATGGACCATTGTGGGATATTCGGTGTGTATGCGCCGGGGGAGGATGTGGCTCGCATAACTTACTTTGGGCTGTTTGCCCTCCAGCATCGTGGTCAGGAGAGCGCTGGAATAACAGTTTCAAACGGCGAGCGCCTGCTCACATACAAGCGCATGGGCTTGGTATCGCAGATCTTCACCGAGGAAGTGCTAAAGAAGCTAAATGGCTACATAGCCATCGGTCACAACCGCTACTCAACAACTGGCTCAAGCATACCAGCAAACGCTCAACCGATTGAAGGGAAGCACCGCAACGAACAATTTGCGATAGGTCACAACGGCAACATCGTCAACGCTTTTGAATTGCGCATGGAACTCGAGGCGCTCGGCTTCACATTTGAAACGAGTTGCGATACCGAAGTCATAGCGAGGTTGATTGAGAGCTATGAAGAACTTGATTTTGAGCTCGCGGTGATGTCGGCGCTCTCGAGGCTGAGGGGCGCTTTCTCGGTTGTGATAATGACGAGGGACAAACTCATAGCAGCGAGGGACCCATGGGGCGTAAGACCGATATCGCTCGGCATGCTTAACAGCGAACACTATGTCATAGCCTCTGAGACATGCGCCTTCAATGTTATTGGCGCCAAGTATGTTCGTGAGTTGCAACCGGGAGAGATGCTCATCATCGATGAGAAGGGGCTAAGGGAGATAAACTACCACCCGAAGTTAAAGCAAGCCTTTTGCATATTTGAGTTTGTCTACCTCGCACGCCCAGACAGCTACATCCTTGGCAGGACAGTCCACATAGCGAGGCGAAGGATGGGCAACCTGCTCGCGATTGAGCATCCAGCAAACGCTGACATAGTCATACCAGTCCCACTCAGCGGTATACCCGCTGCCATCGGCTATGCTGAGGTATCAAAGATACCATACGCAGAGGGCTTCGTCTACAACCGCTACATCCAAAGGACATTCATCCAGCCAGACCAAAGGATGCGCGAGCTTGGTGTCCGCTTGAAGATAACACCGATAAGGGATGTGCTCGCTGGTAAAAGGGTCGTCATCATTGAAGACTCAATAGTTCGTGGCACGACGATCAAAAACATCGTCTCAGTCCTTCGTGAGGTTGGCGCAAAGGAAGTGCATGTGAGAGTTAGTTCACCGCCATATCGCTTCCCTTGCTTTTACGGCATAGACACGCCAACAAGGGGTGAACTGATCGCATCTCAATTGGAAGATGTAGAGCGAATAAGAGAGTTCATAGGCGCAGACAGCCTCGGCTACTTGAGCTTGGGCAACCTAATAAAAGCTGTTGACCTCCCAAAGAAATGCTTTTGCACCGCGTGCTTCGACGGACACTACCCGATACCGATACCAAAGACACTCAAGGTGGCAAAGCTTGTGTTTGAGAGGAAGCTAACCGGCGTTGCTCACACTCAATCGGGTGACGAAGAATAGAATTGGCGAGGGCGGTTAGGGGCTGGTGCCCCTCCGGGACTTCAAATCCCGTGCGACGCTGTGAGAGCAGCGTTGGGTGGGTTCGATTCCCATCCGCCCTCGCCAATTGATTTTGAGTAATCGCACAAGGAGGTATGTTGTATGCGCTACAGACGCTTGGGGAAAACGAACCTCAGCGTATCGGTTATCGGCTTTGGGGCGATAAAGCTCCCGCATGTTGATCTGCAGACAGCCATAGAGGTGATAAGGAAGGCTGTTGAACTCGGAATCAACTTCATTGATACAGCACGCGGCTACGGTGATTCGGAAACGAAGATAGGCAAAGCAATCAATGGGATGCGAGACAAGGTCATCATAGCCACAAAGACGGTAGCAAGGGACGCTGAAGGGGCAAGAAGAGATCTTGAGAAAAGCCTGCGCGAACTGTCTGTGGACTACATCGACCTATACCAACTGCACAGCGTTAGCGATGAAGAAACATACGAGCAGGTGATGTCCATAGGCGGTGCATACGAAGCACTCCTCAAAGCCAAAGACGAAGGGAAGGTGCGCCACATAGGGATAACGATGCACAGGGCGCTTGAGACGATGAAGAAGGCAATCGAGTCAGATTGCTTTGAGACAATCATGCTCGCTTATAGCCCGCTTGACCAAGAGGGCGTGAGGAAAGAAATCATACCCATGGCATACGAACATGACATGGGGATCATCATCATGAAACCCCTATCGGGTGGGCAACTGAGGAGCAGAATAAACCCATCGCCAACCGACCCACCAGAGAAGGACGAAATCGTCTTTGAGTCGCTTCGGTTCATCATATCAAACGAGATGATAAGCACTGTCATACCGGGCATGACATGCGTTAGGGAAGTAGTGGAGAACGCATGGGTTGGCGATGCACCACTGCCGATGAGCGAGAGCGAAAAGAGGAAGCTGATGGAAGCGATAGGCAACTTGAGGAAGCAATTCCGCTACGGGCAAGCGTGCTTGAGGTGTGAGTATTGCATGCCTTGCCCTCAAGGCATACGCATACCTGATGTTTTTCTCGCATATGACATGTGGAGTGGCTACCCGGAAAATTTGCGCCACTTGGGAATCCAACTCTACATGTCGCTCGATGTGAAGCCGGATGCTTGCGTTGAATGTGGCGAGTGCGAGGAGAAATGCCCAGCAGGATTGCCGATAAGGCAGAGGTTGAAAGAAGTGATGAAGGAGCTTGAACCGCAGACACAAAAGCTTGAGAGGGGATGAGAAGCACACGAACATAAAATCCTCACGCCCCAAAGAACTTTCCGCGTCAGTGTGACAAACTCTTACTTCTTAACAACCCCACAAAGATAACGCCACGAGAGAGTGCAACCCCGTCCAAAAGATACCTTGAATTGATGGCTATCAACACCAAGCCAGACGCGTTTTACATCGGTGCACCAGCGCGTTATACTGCGTGGCGGTGTTAACAAATTCAATTTCATCACACAGGGAGGGTGATTGAGATGCGAAGGGGCTTCACGCTGATTGAGTTGTTGGTGGTCATAGCGATCATCGCCATCTTGGCGGCGATACTGTTTCCGGTGTTCAGCAGGGTGAGGGAGAAGGCAAGGGCAACACAGTGTGTTAGCAACATGCGCCAAGTGGGCTTAGCATTCCACATGTATGTGCAGGATTACGACGGGAGATATCCCCCTGCCAAGTATTGGAAGTCGCGCCTTGACCCATACATGAAAAACCAAGAACTCTTCAAATGCCCAAGCAGACCCCAACTCCCTTGGTATTACGGTCACGGTTACAACATAGGCTACGGCGGGAGTTCTCCAGCTTACGGCTTCGTTGAACTTTCCCCATCAGACACCGTTCCTAACCCAGATGCTTCGGGAAGAAGCGAGGCTTCAATTTCTTCCCCCTCATATAAGATCGTCACAGTCGAGTGGGATAGATGCAATGCAGGACCACCCATAGGTCCAACTGGGCTCTACCATGGCGGAAGCACATGCTATTGGGCTGTGTGCCGAATCCACAACGATGGCTCAAACATCCTTTTCGCTGATGGACATGTGAAATGGATGAAGCCAGAGCAGTTCCATAGCACAACCTACCGCGAGGACGGTAACTGCAACCCTGTAGATGCAAATGGTAATCCCATTGATCCGAATAGCGCTCGTGTCCCAGAACAAGTATGGCGAAAGTATTGGGACACCAGTTACGAAGTCCAGTGAACGCTACGCCATGAAGCTTCGGATTCAATACATGCAAGGAGGGTGATCGGGATGCGAAGGGGCTTCACGCTGATTGAGTTGTTGGTGGTCATAGCCATCGTCGCCATATTGGCGGCGATGTTGTTTCCAGTGTTCAGCAGGGCGAGGGAGAAGGCACGACAAACAAGGTGCACTGCAAACCTCAGACAAATCGGCTTAGCGATGCAAATGTATTGTCAAGACTACGACGGGATGATGGTGCCGTGGTCTTACCCTGATGTCGACAGGGGAGCGTGGAGGATTGGGGTTTACGGTTGGCAGGAACTGAT